>OHIC01000210.1_pt1 | contig 47573 bp, 35 predicted proteins | sample 1568171 | NCBI WGS metagenome assembly OHIC01 (sample SAMEA3879506, study PRJEB24766) | human gut metagenome | biome: human-associated habitat; feature: feces | place: USA | collected 1985/1987
ATGTAGAAGATGCAAGCGGCAATCTGGTTCAGAAAGAATACGCTGGAACAGAAAGCAAAAGTGAAACGGAAAAACTGCTCCGTCAGGCAATGGACGATTACGAAAGCAAGAAATTCATTGCAAAGTCGGAAAATATTACAGTTGGAGAATTACTTGATATATGGGCAGAGGAAGAATTAAAGACCGGTACTCTCAGTAATGGGACAGTCCAGAATTACCTTGGTGCTATTACCAACATCAAGAAGCATCCAATTTCAGAGAGAAAGTTGAAAAATGTAACATCTGAGCATTTACAAGCCTTCTTCGATCTGCTTTCCTTTGGTGGCACTTATCCAGATGGTTCAGAAAGAAAAGGTTACAGCAAAGATTACATTCGTTCTTTCTCGGCAGTATTACAGCAGTCATTCCGGTTTGCAGTATCACCAAAGCAATATATCACTTTCAATCCGATGCAGTATATTAAGCTGAAATACCAGACGGATGAGGTTGACCTGTTTTCTGATGATGACATGGATGGCGATATACAGCCAATTCCACGAGAGGATTATGAAAGACTGATTGAATTTCTACAGGATTACAATCCACCGGCAATACTTCCAATCCAGATAGCTTATTATGCAGGACTTCGTATCGGTGAAGCCTGTGGTCTGGCATGGCAGGATGTAAATCTTGAAGAACAGTGCCTTACGATCAGACGAAGTATCCGATATGATGGTTCAAGGCACAAGAATATCATCGGACCAACCAAACGAAAAAAGGTAAGGATTGTTGATTTTGGAGATACACTGGCAGAGATTCTTCGCAATGCCCGAAAGGAACAACTTAAAAACCGAATGCAGTACGGAGAACTTTACCACAAAAACTACTACAGAGAAGTAAAAGACAAAAACAGAGTTTACTATGAGTTCTATCATCTGGACGGAACAGAGAATGTTCCAGAAGATTATAAGGAAATATCCTTTGTCTGCTTAAGACCGGATGGAAGTTTGGAACTGCCAAGCACGTTAGGAATTGTTTGCAGGAAGATTGCTCAGAAACTGGATGGATTTGAAGGATTTCATTTTCACCAGTTGCGACACACCTACACAAGCAACCTTCTGGCAAATGGAGCAGCACCAAAGGATGTGCAGGAACTGTTAGGGCACTCAGATGTCAGTACCACCATGAATGTCTATGCACACTCTACAAGAAAAGCCAAGCGGGAATCTGCAAGGTTACTTGATAAAGTGGCAGGCAATGACTAAATAAAACTTTCCCTTATTTCCCTTACGATTATCTCATAAGGGCAAAAATAAGGGAAAATACATATCATTTCACTAATGAATGGGCTGAAAAGCCTGTAAAATAGGGAAAGTTAGAAAGATATTTCGGCAAACTTGAATTTGTCGACTTGTTAATTTCCAATTTTTAGTGATAGGGAGATACACAATGAATGGTTTGATTATAAAGGTACTCAGCATAAGTATTGCGGTAGTAACCGTAGTATACTTGATTATTTATAAAGGAAATACCATGATTACAAAGATATTTAGCGTGTGTATTATAGCAGCAATGGTAATATACTGGATTGTTTATGAAAGAAATACAAGAAAGCGAAAAAAACAGGAATTACAGCGTGATGACTATTTATTTGCGAAAGAAAACGATTTGCCGTTACAGATAAATTGGAATGAGATAAATGACTTTTTGTCAGATTCCGGATATGGTGTAAATATGCCGATGGAGAATTGGTTTATGATGGATTGGGCGAGACAGCCCTGTGTGGAGAATGGTATAAAAGAAGGAAAGTTTTCTATGAAAGGGTTTCGAGTGTTACAAGCTTTAAGTAACGATATGAAACACATTTTTTATGATGTGAGGTTTAATTATGACCGTGGTCCGGATATAGAAGATAAAAATAGGAAGTACGAAGCCGTAAAAAAGGTGTTGGATACAAAATACGCCGGTTTGTCAGAAGAGGTACGGAAGAATATATATGACCAATTTGTTAAGATATATGAAAGAAAAATCTAATTATAATACAAAGGAGGAAGCTGTTGAGTTTTTAATGAATGAAACTAATCTTACATATGAAGAATGTTCTAAAGCCAACGATTTCCATATTAGGCTAAATAAGAAAAATTAATATACAATTCCAGTTTGTAGGGAACAACAGCTAAGACAATTTTATAATAAAACAGCGTCAGAGCATTTATGTGTAAAAGCATGAATGCTCTTTTTTGTCCTTTCATGGACAAAGAACAAGAAAGCAGCTTTTGGACAAATTGTCCAGAAGTTCAAATAAAAAAGAAGGAGGATACCTGATGTATAGCAAAAATGGTATTCCGTGGGTAAGACCACCCACACAGGACAGGAAGCATAGAGAAAATAATATCGGGAGGACAGAACAATGGTCGATGAATTGACGCAGGAGTCGTTCCAGACAGGAAAGTCGATTGTGACTGTCAGCGTAGATCTGATTACTGCCATTGCGGATGCGTGTAAGCGGTCTGAACAGCAGAATCCGGGTATGAGTGAGGAACAGAAGGAGACATTGCTCGGCAAGGTTGTCGATAAGGTAATGTCGAATTATAAGGAAACTCATGGCTCATTAAAGGGATTTAACAGAGAGGGCAAGGATGTCACGCATATTGATGTGAATGATGAGCGAACAGCGGAACTTTTGGAGAAAGCCTGTAAGAAAAGTCATATTCCAATGGATATGAAAGAGGTAACGAGAGCAGATGGTTCTATCACGCACACTGCATTCTGTGAAGTGAAAAGCATAGATCAGGTGGCAGCATTACTGAAGATGGCTTCCGAACAGGTACTTGAGGAGCAGAAGGAAATGACTAAGACACTTGTGCTTTACGATGATAAGGGCAAGGAGGTTATGTCGGCTGACTTTGTAAATAATGGTGAGATAAATATGGACGATGTGGAAACACTGTCAAGATTCTCTACGAGATTTGAGATCAAGGATCACAAGAATGAAGTCCTGGAATCCGGAAGTATCACACCGAATGCAAAGGAGGAAATCAAGGAAGCGGCGAGAAAACATAATCCGAAAAAGGATAAGTCGCTTACAGAGCGAATTAAGGATAAGAAGGAGCAGTCACAGAAGAAACAGAAAGACAAGAACCGGCAACGTGAGAAAACGAAGAAAAAGAGCCGGGATACAAGTTTGTAGGTGGTGCTTATGGGGAATAAGAATATTGGCGGTGCCATACTTGATGACCTGAAGGCATTACCTAAGAAAATACTGAAACCATATTACAAGAATGGAAAGTTGAATGCGAATAAGATAGCGATTGATGGAATCCCGTTTGTAATCATATTTTATGTGATAAATAAGTATGTACAGGCGGCAATATCAGCCGATGGTGGCGATATGCTGGATAAGTGTGTCAAAGCATTTTCACTGATATTCCAGGTCAAACCGTATTTTGCACCTTCATTTAAGCTGACACCGCTTATCTGTGGTATCGGAGCAGGTGTGGCATTCAAGCTTTTCATGAACTCCAGAAAGAAGAATGCCAAGCAGTTCCGTCCAAGAGAGGAATATGGCTCTGCGAAGTGGGGGACGGATAAGGATTTTGAACCATATACAGACCCGGTTAAGTGGAACAACATTCCGCTGACTGCGACAGAATGGCTCAGAATGACGAGACCGGAACACCCAAAGTACGACAGAAACAAAAATATCTTGATTGTCGGAGGTTCCGGAGCAGGAAAAACAAGAGGATTTGTGAAACCGTCACTTATGCAGATGCAGTGTTCGTATGTAGTGACTGATCCCAAGGGAACTGTACTTGAAGAAGTGGGTACCATGCTTGCAAGAGGGGCATGGGAGCTTGACGACAAAGGGAACAAAGTACCGAAGGTCGGCAAGAACGGACAGACCTTAAAGACCAAATCCGGTAAGGTGATCTACAAGAGGACACCTTATAAGATAAAGGTATTCAATACAATCAACTTCGCAAAGTCCATGCACTATAACCCATTTGCATATATTCACACGGAGCAGGATGTGCTTAAATTCGTGAATACGCTGATTGCAAATACAAAGGGTGAGGGCGCACAGAGCGGAGAAGATTTCTGGGTGAAAGCCGAGAGGTTACTGTTCACAGCGTATGTGGCGTACATTGTGAAATACTGTAAGAAGAGTGAGAGAAATTTTGTCTCACTTTTAGCCATGATAGATGCGTCGGAGACAAGAGAAGAGGATGAGGACTTTGAGAATGCCATTGACCTTATGTTCAAAGACATAGAATTTGGTAATGATGAAGAGGGCATAGAAGCTGATCCGGATTCTTTTGCAGTACGACAGTATCATAAATATAAACTTGCGGCAGGTGTAATAAGATGAAAGAGACTTTTTAGTACCTTAACAGATTAAAGATTCTCTTTGAGCTTATTACTTTTGGCTCAAATACAGAGGAAAGGAGCAGAACATGAGTAGTGAGAAAATAATTGTATTATATGAACGATTAAGCCGAGAGGATGAGAACCTTGGGGAGTCGTACAGTATATCAAATCAAAAGAAGCTGCTGGAAGATTATTGCAGAGAAAAAGGGTGGACCAGGTTCAGGCACTTCACTGATGATGGTATATCCGGCACAACCTTTGACAGACCATCCTTTAAGGCTATGATACAGCTTGTGGAAGATGGAGAAGTGGAAACCATTATTCTAAAGGATATGAGCCGGTTAGGGCGGGATTATCTTGTGGTAGGTCAGCTCCGGGAGTTCTTTCGCAAAAAGGGAGTTCGTCTGATTGCAATTAACGATAATCATGACAGTTACAATGGAGATGACGATTTCCTTGTATTCAGGGATGTTATGAATGAAATGTATGCCAAGGATATCAGCAAAAAGATAAAATCCACATTCAAATCCAAGGGAAAATCCGGAAAGCATGTGGCAAGTGTTACACCATACGGATACCTGAAAGATGAAAATGACGGAAACCATTGGATTGTGGATGAAGAAGCTGCCGAAATTGTGAGGCTGATATTCAAATGGACTATTGATGGGCTGGGTCCTTATCAGATAGCAAAACTTCTGCAGGAGAAAAAAGTGGAAATACCGGCAGTGCATATGGCACGCTTCGGGCAGGGGAATAACAGAAACAAGAAAGTGAAAGACCCTTATGGATGGGGTTCTTCTACAGTAGTCGGGATATTGAAGAAAAGGGAATACTTAGGTCACACGGTCAATTTTAAAACACAGAAGCATTTTAAGGATAAAAAGAGCCATTATGTATCAGAGGACAACTGGGTAATATTTGAGAATACGCAGGAGCCGATTATTGACCAGCAGACCTTTGATACAGTGCAGAAATTACGGGAAAATGTAAGGAGATACCCGGACGGATGGGGAGAGCATCATGTTCTTACCGGTCTTATGTATTGTGCTGACTGTGGTGCAAAAATGTATGTGCACCGGACAAGCAATGGAAAGAGGATTGCCCAGTATACCTGTTCTGCTTATACCAAGGTACCTTGCGGAACATTGTGCAAGACACAGCACAGGATTAACGAGTCAGTGGTGCTGGAACTGATAGGAGACACACTCAGGGCAATCTTTGAATATGCAAAGTATGACCGGAGCGAGTTCATAGACACCATAACAATGGCACAGTCAACACAGGAGGATGCAGAGGTAAAAAAGGTCAGGGCAAGAATCGCAGTGGCTGGAAATCGCTGTGAGGAGCTGGAGAAGCTAATCTGCCGTATTTATGAGGACAATATTCTCGGCAAACTACCGGACAGCAGATATGAGGTTCTTGATAAGCAGTATGCCAGGGAAAAAGCGGAGCTGGATGCAGAGATTAAGGAGCTGGAAGCGAAGCTCACAGAATATGAGAAAAGCAGAAATTCTGCCGGCAAGTTTATTGCACTGATTGATAAATATGAGAAGTTCGAGGAACTGACACCGGCAATGGTAAATGAATTTGTTGATAAGGTGCTGGTGCATGAAAGAGACAGAAAGGGGAGCATCCAAACCACGCAGGAGATTGAAATCTATTTCAATTTTGTTGGTCGGTATGTTCCACCGGCAATGATGACAGAACCTACTGCTGAAGAGCAGGCTGAGATTGACCGGATTAACAGAATCAAGGACAGGAGACATCAGCAGTATTTACGAAGAAAAGAAAGTGGATGGCAGAGGAAATATGAAGAGCGTGTAAAAAATGAAAAGCGTGCAAAAATGCAGGCAATGAAAGAAGAAATCCGCAGGCAGGACAGGGAGAACGGAGTCTATGCAACGGCAGGCAGTCTTGCATTGGAACCGACGATTGGAATGCCTGAATAGGATTTCGCAGAAAGCACTTGAGAGAAGTCTTGGGTGCTTTTTTCATGCTCAAATTTCCGCAGGAAATGCAGGGCAACCGGAGAAGTTGAACTGTGTTATCCGTCCTGTGGGATGACAGATTTCAACTCCTTCGGAGCAGAGTACAGAGGTGCAACCTTTGTCGGAGTTGAGAGGCAGAGCCTTCATCAGGTCAAGGGCAGAAGCCCTGCCCAGTTTATTGTCGTAGCGACAATAAGTACTGGGTATTACTTGCCGCAAACGCAAGGGTTTATCGGCTCCGCCATCAAAAAAACAAAACAGTGGAGAGGAGAGAAAAGACAATGAAAGCTTCAAGGCATAATGGCAGAAGTGGAAAGCATGGAGTCTATGATGTAAAGCATAATGACAGGGATTTTGATGTGGAGCACAGTGAACATATTGATTCGGAAAGAACAAAGCAGAATGTTTACTGGGACTGCTATCAGGGTTACAGTTTTGCGGGCAGTTCCCAAGAGAGGCAGTTTAATTTTACAGAAATTGAGCGTGCCTATTACTATGAGCATTATTCAGATTTTGTGGATGCACAGAATGAGAGGAATGAGCAGGCAAGGCATCCGGAGAGAAACAGAACGATTGATGATGTACTGAAAAACAATAAGACCTGCCCGGAAGAAAGCGTGATACAGCTTGGCAATATAGACCATGCGGTTACACCGGATGTGCTAGCTAAGGTATCAGCAGAGTTCTTTGACGAGTTCAATAAAAGATATGGCTCCCACATTCATATATTGGACTGGGCACTGCACCTGGATGAGGCAACCCCGCATATTCATGAGAGGCATGTATTTGACGCAAAAAACAAATATGGAGAATTATGTCCCCAGCAGGATAAGGCACTGGAAGAGCTTGGCTTTGAACTGCCTGACCCAGCAAAAAAGAAAGGGAAATACAATAACCGGAAAATGAACTTTGATGCAGAATGCAGAAAATTGTTTTTGGAGATAGCACAGAGAAACGGAGTGCAGGTGGAGTGTGAGCCGGTTTATGGTGGTGCAGGCTATCTTGAAAAGCAGGACTTTATAATTGAAAATCAGAAAAAGCGAATTGCAGAGAAGCAGGCAGTTCTGGATGAGATTACCATGAGAGTTTTGGATATGGAGAATTTTGTGGAACAGGTAGCTGAGGATGCCTATGAAAAAGCGTGTGAGGCAGTATCTGATACAATGGCAGAGCAGACCAGGGCGGAAGATATTGAGGAGCTTCGCAGATATAAAAAGTGGCTGACCTCGGATGAGAGAAAGACACCAAAGGACAAGCGGGATTTTGTCGGAAGGTGTCTTGATAATTTGGAAAACAGGCTCAGGGGCATGGCACAGAAAGTAGCCGGGAAAGTAATGGAAACATTGCAAAATCCACGCATAAAGGAGCAAAAGAAGTCTGAGGTAAAGGAACATGCAAGGAAGTCAGTCCGTGCCCTTCTTGAGGCAAACAGGAAGCTTGTAGAGGAGCAGAGAGCAAAGGTGGCAGAAACACCAGCACACAAAAAAGCAAGGGGAGAGGAATTGGGATAAGCATGAATGTATTTGCAGTAGTGAAAGAAAATGTCACTGCAAGGCAGGTGGCTATGCAGTATGGCATCAAAATCAACCGGAGTGGGCTGGCTTGTTGTCCGTTTCATAAAGACAAGACTCCCAGCATGAAGATTGATAAGAGATACTATTGTTTCGGCTGTGGAGATACCGGAGATGCGATAGATTTTGTGGCAAAATATTTCGGGCTTGCACCAAAGGAAGCTGCAATGAAGATTGCATCTGACTTTGGACTGAATTATGACGCAACCAACCGGGCACCACCGAAAAAGATGGCACCAAAGAAAACACCGGAGCAGATACTGGATGAAGAGCAGAAGCAGTGTTTTTGTGTTCTGTCAGACTATTATCATCTGTTAAGGAAATGGAAAACAGAATATGCACCGAAGAGCATGGATGAGGAATGGCATCCCTGCTTTGTAGAAGCTCTGCAGAATATCAGTAAAGTGGAATATCAGCTTGATACTCTCCTTGAAAAGGATATCCCTGACAGAGCTTCTGTTGTTTCTGACATTGGAAAGGGGGTGAAGTCGATTGCAGGAAGAATTGAAGAGTATCGGAGAAGTCAGGGCGATGCTGGAGAGCACAGAAAAGGGAGAAGTCAGGAAAACAGTCGGTAACTATCGTCTGATTTTGATGAATGACCCTAATCTGCAGGGTGCATTCCGTCTGAACATGTTTACGGATAAAATCGACATTACAAGGGATTTGGGATGGTATCGTGAAAGCGACAGCCTGACGGATGTTGATTTGAAATTCCTTGTTGTCTACCTTGAAAAGCATTATGGATTATCCAACGAAAAGCGGATTGAGGATGTGATAAAGGTCGTGGCAAATGAAAACAGATACCATCCGGTTCTTGACCGCATCAATTCCATAACATGGGATGGCAGGGAGAGGATACGCTATGCACTGCATCACTTCTTAGGGGCAGAGGTCAGTGAGTACACCTATGAGGTAATGAAGCTTTTTATGATAGGGACGATAGCAAGAATTTCATGCCCGGGCATCAAGTTTGAAGTAATGCTCTGCCTGGTAGGTGGTCAGGGAGCCGGTAAATCCACTTTTCTGCGTTTCCTTGCCATGGAAGATGACTGGTTTACGGATGACTTGAAGAAAATGGATGATGATAATGTATACCGAAAAATACAGGGGCATCTGATTATAGAGTTCCCTGAAATGGTGGCAATTCTCAATGCCAAGAATGTGGAAGATACCAAGTCCTTTATGAGCAGACAGAAAGACACTTACAAGACCCCATACGACAGGCATCCCAAAGACCACAAGAGGCAGTGCGTGTTTGCCGGTTCATCAAATTCGCTGGATTTCCTGCCTATGGACAGGTCGGGAAACCGAAGATTTCTGCCTATTCTTTGCAATATGGAAGAGGCGGAAACTCATATACTCGATGATGAAAAGACATCAAGGGAATATATCGACCAGATGTGGGCAGAGGCTATGGAAATCTACAGGAGTGGCAAATGCCAGCTGAGGCTTCCGAAAGAGATGGAAAAAGAGCTTTGTGAGTATCAGAAGCAGTTTATGCAGGAAGATACCAAGAAAGAGCTGATTCTTGACTATTTGGAGCATTACGAGGGAAGCATGGTATGTTCAAGGCAGTTATATTCTGAGGCATTGGGAAATGACGGAAATCCGGCACAATGGGAAATTCGTGAGATTAATGACATTATGAATAACTGCAGTGATTGGATTGCCTTTAGTAATCCAAGACATTTTCCTGAACCATACCGCAGGCAGAAAGGATGGGAGAAGCCTGACAACAGAGGTCAGGATTTTCAACCGATAACCAAGGAGCAGATGGAGCAGTTATCATTGCCACCGGAGTGGATGGAGGGATAAATGCCTGATAGGTTGTCGGCTGGTTGTCTATCCCGTTGCCAACCCCGTTGTCGGTTCTATGTTCTATAAAACCTTATATTTACTATGTTTTTAAGGGATATATATAGTTCTGACAACGAAAGCAACGGAATATTTGAGAAAAAGTAAATTTAGGAAAAGTAACTATAAATAAAAGGAATTGAGAGTTTTTAGAGGTCGGTTGTCAGCTTCCGGTTGTCAGCTGAAAGAGGCTCTTCCTTACCAGGCAGACATAAAGGAGAACACAAATGGAGAATAGAAAATCACACACACCGGTAGCACTCAGAAAGCAGATAGGTGGCACAATGTATGTTGTGAGAGTGCATTTCAATGAGGATGCCGAAGAAAGCATGAAGGACAAGATAAAGAGGCTGATTGAGAATGATGTTAGGGCAAATCAGCATACGGCATAGGAAGAAAAGCATATGGAAAACTTGCATATATTGTGGTATAATTAGTATGTTCAATAAGAGCGAAAAATAAGAATATTCTTAACAGATGAATTTATGGAAGGGTGAATTTATCATGAGGAAGAATGTAAAAATCATTGTTGGTGTCGTTGTGCTTATTCTTGTACTCGTTGTTGGTTCTTTTGTAGGACTCATAATTAACCGTACCAACGACCATAAATTTGGGAGATATGTATCAACGGGAGGTCCTTGGGGAATGACTGCCACTTGGGTATCGGAGGACAGTGCCAGTTATCTTGTCTGCAAGAAGGAAAACGATGAACCGTTTGCCAATGTTACAGCCTATTTTCAGGGTGTGGACGGTTGGCAGGCCTATGAGTTGAATAGCATCGATAGAATTGTTTATCTGGACATTGTAAAAGATGGCGTTGTTGTTGACGGCACCAGCGGCTATATGAAATTTGATGGAACTACATTTACTATTACAGATCTGGACAAAGATACCTTTGGTGCAGATGAATTTCATTATGTCATTACCGATAAGGAGTTCAGTCCCGATTAAAGTGTCAAACCTATTCCAGTTTGGGCATGAGGTTGCCGAAAATCAAAAGTGAATAAAAATGACTTTATAGCCATTGTGGAGAAATCTACAGTGGCTTTTTTCATGCAATGAAATGTATGGGTACTAAAAAGTCTTTGACATTTTGTTTCAGGTAAGACAGCCAAGAGCATTCTGGTTTCCTGTGGTGCGAGACTTGCGCCATTTGACATCAAGGAAGTCAGGGAGATAACAGCATATGATGAACTCGACTTAGGGGACATCGGTAGAAGAAAGACAGCACTGTTTGTCATTATTTCGGATACAGATGATTCCCTTAATTTTTTGGTATCAATCATGTACACACAGCTTTTCAATCTGCTCTGCACGATTGCAGACGATGAATACCATGGAAAGCTCCCGGTACATGTGCGGTGTATCCTGGACGAGTTCGCAAACATCGGACAGATTCCGAAGTTTGACAAGCTGATTGCAACCATACGAAGCAGAGAGATATCAGCGTCCATTATCCTACAGTCTAAGGCTCAGTTAAAGTCAATTTACAAAGATAATGCAGAGACGATAGAGGGTAACTGTGACACTTTCCTGTTTTTAGGCGGCAAGGAGAAATCAACGCTGAAAGATCTGGCTGACGTACTTGGAAAGGAAACCATTGACACTTATAACACCTCTGATACCAGAGGCACCTCACTGTCCTATGGCATGAATTATCAGAAGCTAGGGCGTGAGCTTATGAGCCAAGACCGTCTGGCACTTATGGATGGCGGCAAATGTATATTGCAGGTGCGTGGCGTAAGACCGTTCTTCTCAGATAAGGTCGATATAACAGCACATGAAATGTACAAAGAGCTTTCGGATGCAGATAAGAAAAATCAATTTGATATTGAGAAGTATGTTTCTGAATATGGCAAACCAAAGTTTTCTAAGAAGGACAAGTTTATTGAACTTGATCTTACCGGTGTGAAATACCCGGATGACCTTGTGAGCTTTGCCATAGAGGAAGCAGGAATGCTTAAGAAAGCGGAAAATAAAGAAGCAGCGGCAAATCTATGAATAAATGAGGGGAGATTTCCTTCATGTGTGTTTTACCGCTGCTCCTGATCTATCACCACAATAGACCATTTCCAGTATAACACGGATGGTCGAAAAATAAGAGATAAAAAGGAGATTATTTGTTATGAATTTACTTATGAATTATGCCATGGCAGTAATATCAGGCTCTAACTTACTTTCAAGTGTTGCATCATTTTTTGCATCACACAAGCTGCTTGCAAACTTTCTTATGCTTCTTGACTATACAGCATTCTTAAAGAGCGGTGTTTCTGCTCTCAAGGTTGTTATCATCGCAGTTGGCGGTGGTCTTGCCGTACTTGGAGTTGTAAACCTTCTTGAAGGTTATGGTAATGATAACCCAGGTGCTAATGCTCATGTACGGTAGAGAAGCACAAAGCAAAACAAGGATAGCCAGCCCTGCCACTATTCCGAAGTCAGGGGAACGCAATAGAAAAATTCATAGCTGTATGCTATACTTAATTAGCATTTGAACATATCAAGCTGACACAGCAATCTCTTTACTTGCCGTTAATGCGCGTCTACCAATAGTCCGCACAAAGCAAGAGTAGCGTAAAGGTATAAAAATTTCAAACTTCTTTGTAACGAAATTCCGATTTCTCCGTCTAACCTATGAAGCTGAAGGAGGTGATGACAAGTATGGACTATGAAAAGCTCTATAAAGCCTACTATTTACAGGTATACTCGTATACTATTTCTCTTGCCAAAAATCGTGAGATAGCAGAGGAAATCACGCAGAACACATTCTATAAGGCTGTTTCTACAACATCACAATTCAAAGGTAAGTCAGATGAATTGACATGGCTCTGCTCCATAGCAAAAAACCTTTACCATGATGAAATGCGAAGCCGTCAGCGAGTAGCTGATGTGAGTGAAATCAATGACTTGCCATCAAATGAAAATGTTGAGAACTCAGTTGCAGATTCTGACATGGCGTTCCGCATACACCTCGTTCTTCACCGTTTGGAAGAACCATACAAAGAAGTCTTTCAGCTTCGCGTATTCGGGGAACTATCTTTTTCACAAATCGCTGCAATTTTTGGAAAAACAGAATCATGGGCGAGAGTTACTTATCATCGTGCAAAGCTAAAAATTCAAGAAAGGATGGATGAAAAGCATGAGTAAACAATGCGATATTGTTCGAGATATTCTTCCGCTGTATGTTGACGGTGCTTGCAGCGAAGCAAGCGCAGAGATGGTAAAAGAGCATTTGAACGCCTGTGCTGACTGTAACGCAATTTATCAGAAATTGCTTTCTCACACGAGCGAAGATGTTCTTCACGAAGAAAGCGAAAGCGTTATTATGCGCCATGAGGCAAAAGAAAAGCAGAGAGGCAGAAAAAAGATAACGATTGCTGTTCTCGTTTCCATCGCTCTTTGTATCATTGCAATTTTTACAGCTCTCTTTCTGTTACCTATAAACATTGCTTATGAGCCTGTCAAAATCGACTTCCCATTTGAGGTTGAAGATGTCGAAAACGTTGAAATGTACCACTATGACGGAGTGCCTGCATCAGCAGAAAAGAAAGTAGTTGTTGCTGAAAATGATATAAAGACCCTGTATGATAAGTTCAAGGGCTTATCCCTAAAAGACAAAACGACTGAGGAAACTGCCGGAGCAGATGTGACCAGCTTTAGATTTAACCTCTCAGATGGAACAAGCTACGATTTGATTTACGCCTGCTATGGAGTTAAAAACGGCGAATTGAAGTCAGCAGCAGGCGGTTTTAAGTATTTCACAAGTGCGGATATCGGCTCTTATTGGAACAATTTGAATACGGAACTTGAGGCAATTCCTATCAATGAGAGTGAATTGCCGTGAGCAGATAGCAAACCCAGCCGAGCCTGTCAACGGTCAAGATGAACGGCGCAAATGCGCCGCCGTTGACAGCCCCGCCCGTCTTTGCTGTTCGGTAATCAAGAGGGCGACAGCACAAGATGCTGCCGCCCTCTGCCATTATTCAGAAAGGGGGATTTTCCATGACCGAACACGAAAAGTATCAAGAACATATCCGGCATACACACGATGCCTTTTGCAAGACTGTTATTCGCCACGCTGCCATAGACGCAGCCCGGAGCATACGGAGCCGCCGCAAGCGGGAAATCTCGCTTGAATATCTGATAGAAGAAAAACACTATCCATTCAGTACCACAGATAAATACTTTGCGGAGCAATCCGGCATGACCAGCTATCCGCTTTTCGTCTGTGGTCAGATGGTGCTTTTGGAAAGTCCAGAGCTTGCCGCAGCCCTGTCCGCACTATCACAGATGGAACAGGAAATCATTTTCTTGTACTACTTCCAACGATTGACGCATAGGGAGATTGGACGGAGATATGGACGGGCTGGCAACACAACCGGGCGGCGTATTCAGATGATTTTACGGCGGCTACGGGCAGAGTTGGAGGGTTTGTCCTATGAGCCAGCTACTTCCCTATGAGACAATCGTTAAGGCAAGCGAGGGCGACCCGGAAGCTGTTGCCGCCGTCCTATCCCATTATGCGGGATATATCCGCTCTTGTGCGAAAATGGACGGACAGATTAACACGGATATGCAGGAGCATATCGTCAGGCAACTGATAGAAAGCCTGTTGAAGTTCCGCTTTGACCGCTAAACAGAAAAGTTGTATAATTAGAGCCTGACAAATTAAACTTCAATGAGGGTAGAGCAAATGGAACAGATTATCAATTATAGAGACATACCCACAGATAAAAGGATTGACATATTAAATGCTCTTGAGCGAATAGGTTTTTTTCCGGCATACGGCGGCGTGAAAACAATGCAGCAAATTATGGAAAAGTCAGTTCCAGGTTCAGGCCCACAATTCTATTTCGTTTTCCGTGAAAATGAGTTGATAGGGTACAATTTTCTCATTGGGGACACTAAGAAATATAAAGCGTTCCCATGGCTTGCTATTAGCAATATGGATGAGCAGAAGTTGACTGTTTGTGAAGAACTGATGAAAATACAAATTGCCTTTTTTGAAGAACTCGGAATGCAAAAGATAGCAGATCATTGCGTTAGGATTATGGAAGATTACAGAAAAGGAATTGGAAAGCAGAAAGAAAGCGATTGCAGATAAATTCCATTTGAAAAACGGCTGACAATTTAATACCGCCGCCCATCACAGCGGCAGATAAGCAGTAAATCTTGAAAAGGTTTACTGCTTTTTTTGCGCCCATTTTCAAAAATCTTTGGCAAACCACACCGCCGGATTGTTGTAGGGAGCAGACAGGGAAAACAAAAAAATTTCCGCTGCGTTTGCCAAAACGCCCCCTTTTCACCGTTGTAGTGGTGAACAGCGGGCAGAACACGCCGCCGCAATCGCTATATTGGTGGAGCAAGCCAGTATATCCGCAAACCAGAGCCGCCGAGGAAAGCGGTAGTTTTTTAGAGCAAGATTCTACCACGGTGCCAAAATCCGCATATCTGCGGTTTTGCCCCCTTTGGTAAATCTTGTTGGGGAGTGCCTTCCCCAAACCCTGCTCATGCGCCCTGTCGGGCGAGAAAGGAGGTCAACGCTTGAAGAAAAAATACAACACGCCCCACCGCTGCCATGTGGTCAAAACCCGCATGACCGAGGAAGAATACGCCGACTTTACCGAGCGGCTGAAACACTATGACATGAGCCAAGCCGAATTTATCCGGCAAGCCATTACACGGGCGACCATTCGCCCCATCGTTACCGTTTCCCCGGTCAATGATGAACTGTTGTCCGCCGTTGGCAGGCTGACCGCCGAATACGGAAAAATCGGTGGCAACCTCAATCAGATTGCCCGCGCCCTCAACGAGTACGGCACACCATACAACGCCCTGTCCGTTGAAGTCCGCGCCGCCATTTCTGACCTTGCTGCCTTGAAGTTTGAAGTCCTGCGAAAGGTAGGTGACGCTGTTGGCAACATTCAAACATATCAGCTCTAAAAATGCGGACTATGGCGCAGCCGAGCAGTACCTCACCTTTGAACATGACGAGTTTACCATGAAGCCCACCCTTGATGAAAACGGGCGGCTCATGCTCAGGGAGGACTATCGAATAGCCACGCTGAACTGCGGCGACGAGGATTTTGCCGTTGCCTGTATGCGCTCCAATCTCCGCTATGGGAAGAACCAGAAGCGGGAAGATGTAAAAAGCCACCACTACATTATCAGCTTTGACCCACGGGACGCGGTGGACAACGGTTTGACCGTAGACCGGGCGCAGGCGTTGGGCGAGGAATTTTGCCGGAAGCAGTTTCCCGGACACCAAGCCATTGTCTGCACCCACCCGGACGGACACAACCACAGCGGCAATATCCATGTGCATATCGTTATCAATTCTCTGCGGATAGAGGAAGTTCCGTTCCTGCCTTACATGGACAGACCGGCAGACACCCGCGCCGGGTGCAAACACCGCTGCACAGACGCGGCGATGGAATACTTCAAAGCCGAAGTCATGGAGCTGTGCCACCGGGAAAATCTCTATCAAATCGACCTTTTGCATGGCAGCAAAAACCGCATTACCGAGCGTGAGTATTGGGTGCAGCGGAAAGGGCAGGCAAAGCTGGACAAGGAAGCTGCCGCCTTGCCAGCCGAGGAGCAGCCAGCCAAGCCCACGAAGTTTGAAACAGACAAGGAAAAATTGCGGCAGGCCATACGCACCGCGCTGTCCTCTGCCGCAAGCTATGGCGAGTTCGCCGCCGTTCTCTTGCAACAGGGCGTGACTGTCAAGGAGAGCCGAGGGCGGCTATCCTACCTCACGCCGGACAGGACAAAGCCCATTGCCGCCCGCAAGCTGGGAGATGATTTTGACCGCGCTGCCGTTCTTGCCCTTTTGGAACAGAACGCCCACAGAGCCGCCGAGCAGACCGCAACCGTACCCGAATACCCCCGCAACATAAGGGAGCGTTTGCAGGGCAAAAAAGCTGTCCAAACCACCCCGGAAAAGGACGGTATTCAGCGCATGGTTGACCGGGCAGCGAAGCGAGCGGAGGGAAAGGGCGCGGGCTATGACCGCTGGGCGGCAGTCCACAATCTGAAACAAATGGCGGCTACCGTTGCCGCCTACGGGCAGTACGGCTATTCGCCGGAGGAGCTGGACGCAGCCCTTGTATCCGCCAATGCGGATTTACAGGACAGCACCGCCAAGCTGAAAGCCCTGGACGCTGCTATCCGGGAGAAAAAGGAACTTCAGACACAGGTGCTTGCCTATGCCAAGACCAAGCCTGCCCGTGACGGTCTGAAAGCGCAGAAAACGGAAAAAGCCCGCAGCGCCTACCGGGAACGGCACGAAAGCGATTTTATCATAGCGGACGCAGCCACCCGTTATTTTCGGGCGCATGGCGTTTCCAAGCTGCCAAGCCATAAAGCCCTGCAAGCGGAAATCGAGCAGCTTACCGCCGAAAAGAACGCCCATTACAACGAATACCGGGAGAAAAAAGCCCGTGTCAAGGAGCTGCATACCGTGAAAAGCAATCTTTCTCAAATCCTGCAAGGCGAGAAAGACAGAGAGAAAAAGCACGAACATGAGCGTTAAAAACCGCCCCGAAACGATACCAAAACGGGGATATGCCCTGCACCCTATCCGCAATACTGCCCACCTTTGAAACGGGGCGCACAGCGCAGGAAATCCCCGAAAATGACACCGAGAAACTACATTTTTACCGACCTATCCGCTTATACCAGCGGAAACGGCAGAAAGGAGCGAGAAATGCCACGCATGAGCAAAAAGCGGCGGTTGGAATGGAGCTTTTTCCTCAACCACCGAAACCGTATTACCTACAATGACCTTTGCCGGGGCTGCACACACGGCTGCAAGCAGAGCTTCCGGGCGATTATCGTCCTCTGCCCCCGGTATTTCTCTAAGAGATGGAAACACAGGGAGGACACCGCCAATGGCAGATAACCGCAAATATTACTACCTCAAACTGAAAGAAAACTTCTTCGACAGCGATTCCATTGTGCTGTTGGAGGACATGAAAGACGGGATTTTGTATTCCAATATCCTCTTGAAGCTGTACTTAAAATCGCTGAAAAATGGCGGCAGATTGCAGCTTGACGAGCATATCCCCTATACCGCCCAAATGATAGCCACGCTGACCCGTCACCAAATCGGGACGGTGGAACGGGCATTAGCCATCTTCCAGCAGTTAGGGCTTGTGGAGCAGCTTGACTGCGGGCTGCTTTATATGACCGACATCGAGCTGATGATCGGTCAATCCTCTACCGAAGCGGAACGGAAACGCGCCGCAAGGCTTGAAAATAAGGCACTTTTGCCGCCGCGGACAAATGGCGGACATTTGTCCGACATTCGTCCACCAGAGATAGAGATAAAGAAAGAGATAGATATAGAGTTAGAAAAAGAGGGAGAGTTAAAGGGACAAGCCCTCGCCCGCAACTATGGCAGATATGAGAATGTATTTCTGACTGATACGGAGCTTTCCGAACTGCAAGCGGAGCTGCCCGAAAAATGGGCGTACTACATTGAGCGGCTTTCCGGCTATATCGCGTCCACGGGCAAGAAATATAAAAACCACGCCGCCACTATCCGCAGATGGGCGGCAGACGATACCGCAAAGGCTGCCCCGAAACAGGGCATACCCGAATACACCTGCAAGGAGGGCGAGAGCTTATGAGTAATCTGTTTACAGAACGAGTTTTGAATATGGCGGCTGTTACCCCACAGCCGGAGGACTACACGGGCGAGGACGGACTGCTTTACTGCGGCAAGTGTCACACTCCGAAAGAAGCCTACTTCCCGGAAAAGCAAGCCGCCCTGTTTGGGCGTGACCGGCACCCGGCAGAATGTGACTGCCAGAAAGCCCAGCGTTTGGAGCGTGAAGCCGCCGAACAGCGCAGAAAGCACCTTGACACCGTGGAGGACTTGAAACGCCAGGGATTTACCAATCCTACCATGCAGGAATGGACTTTCGCCAACGACAACGGGAAATGCCCGCAAATGGAGATTGCACACTTCTATGCGGAGCATTGGGAAATCATGCGCGAGGAAAATATCGGCTATCTGCTATGGGGCAAGGTCGGCACAGGAAAAAGCTATTTTGCCGGGTGTATCGCTAATGCCCTCATGGAGCAGGAAGTCGCTGTCCGCATGACGAACTTCTCTGCGATTTTGAATGACCTGACCGCCAGCTTTGAGGGGCGCAACGAGTATATCGAGCGTCTTTGCCGTTTTCCTCTGCTTATCATTGATGATTTTGGAATGGAGCGCGGCACAGAGTACGGTTTAGAACAGGTCTACAATGTGATTGACAGCCGCTACCGCAGCCGCAAGCCCTTAATCGTTACCACCAATCTGACATTGGACAGCCTGCAAAATCCGCTGGACACCGCCCATGCCCGGATTTATGACCGCCTTTTGGAAATGTGCGCCCCTATCCTCTTTACGGGAGAGAACTTCCGCCGTGAAACGGCGCAAGCCAAGCTGAACAGACTAAAAGAATTGATGAAATGAAAGGAGTTGCCTATGGCAGAGAACAAGCAGAACACCACCCCGGAACGCCGCCCGGACTGCGTGACAGAGATCCGCATGGGCAACACCGTCCTTGTCGTTTCCGGCTTTTTCAAAAAAGATACCACCGACACCGCAGCCGATAAGATGATGAAAGTGCTGGAGGCGGAAGCCGCCGCAGGACACAAAGCCCAGCTTTCGCCCTAACGCTACAAGCCGCACAGAAAAATCGTCATTTTACCGGGCGGTAAAGAAGCAGAAGCCGCTATACAGACAGCCGCCCCATGTGGTATAATCGAAATACGGAATAGTGGGGCTGGCTGTCGGAAACGGAGGATTTTATGTTAAGACAGACCACCCAGAAAATCACTGCCCTTTATCCAAGACTATCCCATGAGGACGAGCTGCAAGGCGAAAGTAATTCCATTTCCAACCAGAAGCGTATCCTTGAAACCTACGCAAAGCAGAACGGCTTTTCCAATCTGCGCTGGTACACGGACGATGGCTATTCTGGTGCGAACTTCCAAAGACCGGGCTTTCAATCCATGCTTGCGGACATTGAAGCCGGGAAAGTGGCTACCGTTATCGTAAAGGATATGTCACGGTTAGGGCGAAACTACCTGCAGGTGGGAATGTATACCGAGATGATTTTCCCACAAAAAGGCGTCCGCTTTATCGCAATTAACGATGGAGTGGACAGCGCACAGGGCGATAATGATTTTGCCCCTCTGCGGAACATTTTCAACGAATGGCTGGTGAGAGATACGAGTAAGAAAATCAAAGCTGTAAAACGGTCAAAAGGCATGAGCGGCAAGCCTGTTACGAGCAAACCCGTGTACGGCTACCTCATGGACGAGGACGAAAACTTCATCATTGACGAGGAAGCCGCACCCGTGGTCAAGCAGATATACCGTCTGTGCCTTGCCGGGAACGGTCCGACCAAGATAGCCCGTATGCTGACCGAGCAGGAAATCCCAACGCCGGGAACGCTGGAATACCGCAGGACGGGCAGCACACGCCGCTATCACCCCGGCTATGAGTGCAAATGGGCGACAAATACCGTGGTGCATATCCTTGAAAACCGGGAGTACATGGGCTGTTTGGTGAACTTCAAGACGGAGAAACCGTCCTACAAGACCAAGCACAGCATAGAAAATCCCATTGAGAAACAGGCAATTTTCGAGAACCACCATGAGCCTATCATCGACACCCAGACATGGGAGCGTGTGCAGGAATTACGCAAACAGCGCAAGCGTCCGAACCGCTATGATGAAGTGGGCTTGTTCTCTGGTATGCTCTTTTGCGCGGACTGCGGCAGCGTCATGTATCAGCAGCGTTACCAGACCGATAAGCGGAAACAGGACTGCTATATCTGCGGGAACTACAAGAAGCGCACCCATGACTGCACCGCACATTTTATCCGCACCGACCTTTTGACTGCGGGCGTTCTCTCCAATCTACGGAAAGTGACGAGCTATGCGGCAAAGCATGAAGCCCGTTTTATGAAGCTGCTGATCGAGCAGAACGAGGACGGCGGCAAACGCCGGAACGCCGCCAAGAAAAAGGAACTGGAAGCTGCCGAAAAGCGTATCGGTGAACTTTCCGCTATTTTCAAGCGGCTGTATGAGGACAGCGTAAGCGGTCGCATTTCTGACGAGCGTTTCACGGAGCTTTCGGCAGACTATGAAGCCGAACAGCAGGAATTGAAAGAGCGTGTTGCCAGAATACAGGCGGAGCTTTCCAAAGCACAGGAAGCTACCGTAAACGCAGAAAAGTTTATGAACATTGTCCGCAAGCACATGAACTTTGAAGAACTGACCCACACCCTCTTGCGTGAGTTTGTAGAGAAAATCGTTGTGCATGAGTGCAGCTACGATGAAAACGGCACACGCAGACAGGATATTGAGATTTACTATTCTTTCGTCGGCAAGGTGGACTTGCCCGAATGACCGCCCGCCCTATCCGATACCAAAGACAAGTATCGGATAGGAAAGGCAAAATTTTTTACACTTCTATTACTTCTTTATCACACATAAGCAAAGTCACAGGGCATGAAGCAGTTTATGGCGGGAGCTGGTGTAATGCTTATCGGTGCACTTCTTGTACCAAAGCTTACAGATCTTATCCCGGCATCACTTAGCTAAGGGATACGCACCTCTACTTATGGTAGAAAAATACATCACACACTATACAGCCATCTGTCACATGTGCAGGTGGCTGTCATTTTGCAAAGGAGAGAAAAATGTTTCAGTTAGTACCCGTGTTTCTCGGACTGTTTGACAGTACAGTTCAGAAGCTCATGAATGGATTTAGGGACATTTTTTACGAACTGGCATACTCGAACCTTAGTAACATGCTTTCAGACTTGAATGAAAAAGTTGGAACCATATCGACAGAGCTTACGACTGCCCCGGATGCGTGGCAGGGCGGTACGATATGGGCATTGATCGAGAAAATAGCGGAGCAGGTGGCACTTCCTGTTGCGGGAACTGTGTTTACATTTGTGATTTTGTGGGAGCTTATATCCATGCTGGTGCAGCCGAACAATCTCGCAGATGTTGACTTTGTATCGGTTCTTATGAAGTGGCTTATAAAGTCCGTTGTGGCAGCATGGTTTATCAGCAATTCGCTGACCATCTGTAACTGCTTTTTTGGTATCGGAGCGGACATGGTCAGCAAAACCACGACAGTTCTGAACCAACAGGTAACGGATAATACGCAGGACAGCATACTCTTACAATATCTCACGGATAATTATGGAGATCAGGACGAGGATGCGGAAAGCGGTGATGTGTCCGGTCTTATCAGTCTGACGGTATCTACATGGTTTATCGACATCATAATCAAGGTAATGGGCATTCTCATTACGATAGTGCTCTATTCAAGGATGATATCCATATATATGCACTGTGCGGTGGCTCCGCTACCTATGGCGACAGTCACGAATCATCACATGTCAAACATTGGTATCGGTTACATGAAGAATGTATTTGCACTTGCAATGCAGGCGGTACTCATGATGATATGTGTGGCAATTTATGGTGTCTTAGTAGCGAATGTTTTTGATCCGAATACGATTACGCTGGATCCGGTAAACGGAGTCACGGCGATCAAACTGTTGACAAAGGCATGTTGGAGTACGGTAGGTATCTCCATCCTGCTTGTATATACGATGTTCAAATGCGAGGGAATCACGAAACAGATTTTTGCAATTTCCTAGTTTGGACACTTCTGGACATTTTGTCCAAAAGTAATGAAGGAGGCAAATATGGCTTATGTAGATGTTCCGAAGGATCTTACGAACATTAAGACGAAGTTTATTGGCAATTTCACGAAACGCCAGTGTGTATGCTTCGGTCTTGGAATTGTAGTAGGGTTCCCCGGGTATTTTATTGCAAGAGGGGCACTTGGAACTACGGCAGCATTTTATGTTCTGATTGCTCTTATGGCTCCGTTCTTTCTGTTTGGAATTGTGGAGAAGGACGGACTTCCGCTTGAAATATATATGCTTAATTTTATCCGTCATACGCTTGCTTACCCACAGATACGGGTAGCAAGATCGGAGAATATTTATGAGTATTACGATGAGCGGAGAAAAAGAGAAATACAGATGAAGGCACAGGCGAGTGCCGGCAGGAAAGGAGGAAAACGTCCTCATGGCAGACAAAAAAAGTAAGCCGGGAAATGGGATGGGAAGAACTCCGACCTATCAGACAGCATACCACGGCGATAATAAAACAAATCCACTTACAAATCTGGCACGCATTATTGTAGAGAAATTCGATAAGAGACGGGTGCCGGAAAACACGATTGATACACTTCCGTTTGATCAGATTTATCCGGATGGTCTTTGTCGTATCGGTGATAACTTTTATTCTAAGATGGTGCAGTTTTATGATATTAACTATCAGCTTGCACAGAACGATGAAAAGCAGCATATATTTGGCGAGTATTGCCAGTTTCTCAATTATTTTGATGAGACGATTCATTTTCAGTTCTGCTTCATCAATCAGCGTGTAGATATGGAAGAATACAAGAAAGTTATCACGATACCGGAGCAGGATGATGAGTTCAATGTTGTAAGACGGGAATATGCAACATACCTTAGAAACCAGCTTGAAAAGGGTAACAATGGAATTGTGAAGTCTAAGTATCTGATATTTGGCATAGAAGCCCGTGACAGAAAACAGGCGGTATCGAGACTTGCAAAGATTGAATCAGATGTAATCAATAAGTTCAAGCTGCTTGGGTGTAAGTGCGTACCGGTAAACGGACTGGAGAGGCTCCGTATCATGCATGATTACTTAAATCAGGATTCACTTGAGAAATTTGCAATGAAGTCATTTAAGGATGTGTCGGAAAGCGGACTGACACCAAAGAACTTCATCACACCGACATCCTTTGATTTTCGGGCAAAGGATTATTACAAGATCGGAGATATGTTTGCAACGACCAATTATCTGATCATCTCCGCACCGGAGATATCTGATGAAATGCTTGCAGATATTCTCAACATGGAGGATGCACTAAACGTCACCATGCATATAGATACACTCAATCAGACGGAAGCCATGAAGTACATCAAAGGTAAACTTTCGGATATCAATAAGATGAAGATTGAGGAACAGAAGAAAGCTATCCGAAGCGGTTATGACATGGATATCATACCGCCGGATATTGAGACATATTCAGAGGAAGCACACGGACTGCTGAAGGAAATGCAGTCGAGAAATGAAAGACTTTTCAAGGTGACTTTCCTTATTACATCATTTAATGAGAACCTTCAGAAGATGAAAGACTTCCGGTTCACATTGTCAAACAACATTCAGTCAGCAAACTGCGTACTTCGTAAGCTGGATCATCAGCAGGAGCAGGGGTTTGTATCATCACTTCCACTTGGGAAAAACTTCATAAAGCAGAGCCGGTATCTGACGACATCATCAACCGCAGTGTTTGTTCCATTTACGACACAGGAGCTTTTCATGGAATCCAAGGAAAGCCTTTATATGGGACTTAATTCCCTGTCAAACGGAATGATCATGGCAGACAGAAAAATGCTGAAAAATCCGAACGGACTGATACTCGGTACACCGGGTTCCGGTAAGTCATTTGCGACCAAGAGAGAGATACTTAACACATTTCTTGTGACAACGGATGATATCTTAATCTGCGATCCGGAGGCGGAGTATTACCCGCTTGTGAATTACTTAGGCGGACAGGTTATAAAAATCGGACAGTCATCGAAACAGTATATCAATCCACTTGATATTAACCTGAACTATTCGGATGATGACGATCCGGTATCGCTGAAAGCAGATTTTATCCTGTCATTTATGGAGCTTGTGGTTGGAGGTAAGAGCGGTTTGAAACCGGAAGAAAAATCGGCAATCGACTTTGCGGTATCAAGGATTTATACGAAGTATTTTGAAAATCCGGTGCCGGAGAATATGCCGATACTTCAGGATCTTTATAATGAGCTTTTATCACACAAAGAGGATATGGTTTCCCAGCACATAGCACAGTGTATGTATCTGTATGTTGAGGGAAGTAACAACCTGTTTAACCATCGTACAAATGTGGATATGAGCAATCGTATTATCTGCTTTGACATCAAGTCACTTGGCAAGACACTGAAAAAACTCGGTATGCTTGTCGTGCAGGATGCGGTTTGGAACAGGGTAACGGTAAACCGTGAAATGCATAAGTTCACGAGATTTTACATAGACGAATTCCATTTACTTTTGAAGGACGAGCTGACAGCAGCTTATTCAATGGAGATATGGAAGAGATTTAGAAAATGGGGCGGCATACCGACCGGAATCACACAGAATGTCAAAGATTTCCTTGCTTCAAAGGAGATCGAGAACATATTTGATAATTCGGATTTCGTGTATATGCTGAACCAGGGTGCGGACGACAGAGACATTCTTGCACAGAAGCTTGATATATCACAGCACCAGATCAAATATGTAACGAACGTGGGACAGGGCGAAGGACTTATATTCTTTGGTGACATTGTTCAGCCATTTGTTGACAGATTCCCGAAGGATACGCTTATGTACACACTTCTTACGACAAAGCCGGCGGAGACCAAGACAGAGACCGAAGCTGCCACAGAGCAGGCAGGGTAGAGTTAAGGAGGCAGCCGCATGGAATTTGATTTGAAAGGTAAAATGGCGGATGTGGCAGGAGACACCTTAAAGAACGTGGGAGACAGTAATGGAAAGCTGTCGAATGAGAACACGGAGAGTGCGCAGAAGCTTACCAATAAGACGACACGGGTGGCACTTGAAACGGGAAAGGCAGTCGGCGATAAGCTGGTAAATAAAAGACAGAAAGCTCCAGAAACAAATAAACAGGCGGCAAACAGGATTCTTCTTCATGAGGATACTGTAACGGAATCTGCCGGAGCAACGCTTCACACATCGAATGGCAAATCTAAGCTGATGACAGCTTCGAGAAGGCGGCGTGTGCGGGATAAACAGGCAGTAAATGACATTAAACTGCGGGATAACCGGAAGAAACTCCAGAAGAAATTAAGACAGCAGTATGAGATTAAGGCGACCGTAAAGGGCGGCTTAAAAACAGACCTTCAGGTGGAAGTCGGTGCAGAGAGTAAAATGCACGAAAGTTCAAAGTATGCCGGTATTTCAAGTGCAGCGTCATTTGGGAAACGGACACTTCACATGGCGGACAATATGGCAAATGATGAAAAAGGACTGGGCATACAGAACGCATGGACGGACACAGCGTCAAAGACTGCGGATGCGGTATCAACTGTATATACGATATCGAAAACAGCGAAATACTGGCGGATGCAGAAGAACGAGAAGGAAATCGCAAAGCTCTTAAAGCAGGAAGATAAGATAGCAAGAAACAGCATTAAGATGGAATACCGGACTGCACTCGGAAGAGCGAAAGAAAGTGACCTGTGGAAAAACAGCAACCTGTATGACAGACATTTGCAGAAAAAAGCGGTGAAGCGAAAGTACATGAAGAATGCCATAAAAGAGTATCAGAATGCGAAGAAAGCAAAGAGTGCGGCAGTCACATTTACTACAGGCTTTAATCCGATGGATAAGGTGAAACAGGGAGCCGGGAAGCTCTGGGAAGCGGTGAAGGCACTCTTTTCATCTCCGGTTGGAAAGATTGTGATTGTATTTATGCTTGTGCTAGCACTTATGATGTCATTTCTTGGCGTTGCGGCTCCCATGCTTTTACTGTCGTTTGGCGGCGATTCGGATTTCTCGTCACCCCAGGTGGTAGGAACAGGATTCCCGGCAGAAGTTGAATCATGGCGTACATGGGTTACGGAACGCTGTAAGGCGAATAACGATGCTTCAAGTGGGATTGACTTAAACGACTATGTGAATGCCATTCTTGCGACCATACAGCAGGAATCCGGCGGTATATCGTCATGCATGTTGTGTCGCTGGACTACAACGAACTGTCGGCGGTATATCGTCAAGCAGCGGCGGCGATCTCATGCAGTGTAAGGAAAGTGGTTTGTGGGATGATGCTGCCATGCCATCTGACTGGACGACAGAACAGAAATCCATAGATATAGGTATTCGGGTTTTCTATGCGCACATGAAAACATGGGGCGTGGATGGAGCGGATGATTATGACAATCTTCAGATAGTAGCCCAGGCATATAACTATGGCGGAGGCTTTCTTGGCTTTATGAAGAGAAAGAACGCTAAAAAGTGGACACTGGCACTTTCTACGGAATATTCAAATGCTATGGCACAGCAAAGCGGCTGGTCAAGTTATGGTCATAAGGAATACGGAGAAGAATGGCTTGCCAAATATCAAAGCGGTGGCTCGGTCGGAGGCGGTGCGGTTGTCCAGGCAAAAGGACCGACAGGTGTCATGCAGACTGCACAGAATCAGATTGGAATAACTGAGAATCCTCCGGGTTCAAACAATGTAGTATTCAATACGGATTACTACGGACAGGAGGTAAGTGGAGATGCTTATTCATGGTGCTGCGTATTTGTCTGGTGGCTTTTTAATAAAAGTGGTAACGGAGCTGCATTTTACGATGGAGAGAAAGTGGCAAGGTGCGGACTTGTATATAACTGGGCACAGAATAACGGATTATTCATAAACAGTTCGGAAGCAAAGTATGGCGATATCGTACTGTTTGGCGACAATGAGCATATTGAGGTTGTTGTATCCAATAATGGAGATGGAACATTTACCACGATCGGCGGTAACACATCCGGTGATGGAGCGGGTTCGCAGAGTAATGGTGGATGTGTGGCACTAAAGACCAGATATACGACAGGTGAATTTCCAATCACATCATTTATCAGACCGAAATATTAAAAGGAGCAGTGAGAATTGGAACGATACGAAGATAAGATTTTGAAGGAAAAAACCGAGAGGGACAGACAGCAGGAAAAGGTCGATAAACTTTCGGCAGAGTTTGAAAAATTAAGAAGCAGGCTCGCAAAAGAAAAGGAGAAGCTTCAGGAACTTAATGACAAGATCGACCGGACGGAATATTTCCTCTTTAAGACCAGACTTGCAGAAGTGGGGCTTGAGGGAGATGGTGCGGTCGATACGCTTATCACAGTGTATAAGCAGCATATTGATGATGTGGCAGAGGAGAATTAACCTCTGCCATTTGTAGTTAAGAACAGGAGATGAAAGAAAATGAACAAGAAAATCAAGAAGGCGGCACTTTCCCTGATGATTGCCGGCACACTGCTTATGGGCAGTGGAATTTCTGTCTATGCAAAGACGGAGGAAAGCACGGAGACAACAGAAGTGACGACGGAGCAGAAAACCACAAATGAAAATGCAACAACGGAAGCACCAAAGGAGACTCCATCGAAGAAGGACACCAATGCTTCCGAAGCGACAACAGAGGATGTGACATCGAAGGATAATAAATACAAGGTGCGTATCTCGATAGCACTCGATAAACCGGGTTGGTACAACGACAAAGCCATGGTAGATGTGAAAGTCACGAAAATCTTTGGTGACAGCAAGTTCAAGGTTGATACCGTGCAGGCAAAGATTGGCTCCAACGGAAGCTGGGTGGATATCACAGACGATATGGCACTTGAGATTACGGAAAACTGCACTGTCTATGTCAAGGTCACGGATATGAATGGCAATGAGTATGAGAAAAACCGATTTATCAAGTGCTTTGATACAGTTGCCCCGACGTTAAATGCGGCAGTCAGTGAAGGGTTGCTTAATATCATGACCTATGATACGGAAAGCGGCGTAAAAAAGGTATATGTCAATGAGTACAGTTTCACGCCGGATGAAAACGGAGTTGTTACTGTAAGACTACAGAAATTCGACGCTTCCTATCAGTATTTCTATATCTATTCCATAGATAATGCAGGAAATTCAAGTACGGTCTATACAGTTGCAAATCCTTACTACAAGGAAAATACCACAGAGGAGGACAGTGAGGAAAGCACCGAGAACCCTGCGGATTCCTTACCGGATAACGGAAGCGCAACAGTCACAAACCCTTCCACCGGTTCTGTTACATCCGTAACGGATGAATCCGGGAAAGACATTATGAAGGAAGTTAATAAGAAACAGTTTTATACCATCGTTACAAAGGATGGACAGCAGTATTTCCTTGTAATAGATATGTCAGCGGCATATTCGGATGATGATGGGGTAGATACCACACATGGAAATGGTACGGTGTACTTCCTGACTTCGGTATCGAATGACAACCTTCTGAACTTTGTTGACAGCGATGAACAGACACTCCCTCACAATTCTGTGGCACAGGGCAACAACATCAATACGGAAGAAGTGACACCGGATATGGATGAATCCACGACAGAAGAGACAACGGAGGATGCAACCAATACGGACGCAGATAAGAAAGAGAGTAAAGGTCTTGGAAACTGGTTATATATCATAATTTTTGGTGTAGTGGCAGTGGTTGTAATCGGTGTGAAGATGGCAGGCGGTAAAAAAGGCAAGCCGGAAGCGAGCGATGACAGTATGTATGGCGAGAAGGATGAAACCGAAGAGGAAGAATCCGACTATGACGAAGAGGACGAGTAAATATGAAATGGGGTGGCAGAAAGTGACTGCCACCCTTTTATGGAGGTAGCAGATGAAACTTGTAATAGCAGAAAAACCAAGCGTTGCAAACAGTATTGCAGATGTGCTTGGAGCAGATAAAAAATCAGACGGATACAGAAGTGGAAACGGATATATTGTGTCATGGTGTGTCGGACACTTGATCGAGCTTGCGGAGCCGGCAAGCTACGGAGAAAAGTATGAAAAATGGAATTATGAATCACTTCCGGTTCTTCCAGAACCATTTTCCTACGTGGTAAAGAAAGATACTGCAAAGCAGTATGGTGTGCTGAAGAAGCTCATGGCGGATAAAGAGGTTTCTTCTCTTGTGTGTGCAACGGATGCTGGACGTGAGGGAGAACTTATCTTCCGACTTGTCTACAATCAGGCAGGTTGTAAGAAACCATTTGAAAGACTGTGGATTTCATCCATGGAGGAAAGCGCAGTGCGTGAAGGGTTTGCAAACTTAAAACCGGGATGTGAGTATGACAGCCTGTATGCGTCGGCACTTGCAAGACAGAAGGCGGACTGGCTTGTAGGTATCAATGGGACAAGACTTTTTACGACGCTTTATAACAGACTTCTAAAGGTTGGCAGAGTGCAGACACCGACACTTGCCATGCTTGTAAACAGAGAATCACAGATTATGAATTTCAAGAAGCAGGCATACTACCAGACACATATTCTGTGTGATGGTTTTGAGGCAGTAACAGACCGTATAGATGAAAAAGGCGAAGCGGAGCATATGGCGGATATCTGTATGGGAAGACAGGCGGTCGTATCATCGGTTGTCAAGGAGCAGAAAAAGGTTTCTCCACCAAAGCTATATGATCTGACAACACTCCAGAGAGATGCTAACCGGCTGTTTGGACTTACTGCCAAGCAGACACTTGAAGCAACCCAGAACCTTTATGAGAAGAAGTTGGTTACATATCCAAGAACGGACAGTCAGTATCTTTCCGATGATATGGAAGAGACAGCCAGAAATGTGATAGCAGCCATCATGGAAACGGTTTTTGTAAAGATGAATGTCATGGTTAATCCCAATATAAAGGCAGTTCTTAACAGCAAGAAAGTGACAGACCATCATGCCATCATCCCAACTGTGGAGATACGAAAAGCACCGATAGAGGAACTTAGCGCAAATGAAAAGAGTGTCCTTACACTCTGTGCAAACAGACTTTTGTGTGCTACTGGCAGTGCCTATATTTACGATTCTACAAAGGCGGAGCTTCGCTGCGAGGATATCGCCTTTAAGGTGTCAGGCAGGGAAGTCATAGAAAACGGATGGAAAGATTTTGATGGATTCTTCAGACAGACATATAAGGCGGCAGAGGATAAGCCGGAAAAGGAAGAAACAAAGCTCCCGGAACTTACAGAAGGAGCAGTCATGGATGTTACGGAGACAAAGGTGACGGAGCATTTCACTACACCGCCGAAGCATTTCACAGAGGACAGCCTGCTTTCTGCCATGGAAAAGGCGGGTGCTTCCGAGATGGACGATGAAGTGGAACGAAAAGGACTTGGAACACCGGCAACAAGAGCTGATGTAATAGAAAAGCTGGTCAAGGACGGATTTGTGAAGCGTGAGAAAAAGCAGATGATACCAACAGATGACGGAATCAAGCTGATCACCATACTGCCGGATGTCGTGAAGTCTCCGCAGCTTACAGCCGACTGGGAAAACGAACTTGTAAAAGTCGCAAGAGGTGAAACATCCGCAGATGATTTTATGTGCGGCATTACGGATATGGTATCCGACCTTGTTTCCTCTTACAGCAGCGTGACCGAAGAAAATAAGGGGATGTTCCGGAAAGACCAGGAGGAGTTTGGAAAATGTCCAAAGTGTGGCAAGAGTGTCGTAAAAGGTAAATTCGGTCCTTACTGCACCGGGAAGTGTGGCATGGGATTTGCAAAGGCGTTTGGTGTGACACTGACTGATAACCAGGTAAAAAATCTTCTCGAAGGGAAAAAGATTCTGGTAAAAGGCATAACGAACAAAGCCGGCAAGGTGTATGACGCATACCTTACGCCCAACGGTACAACTTCATATTCCTACACGGACGCAAAGGGCAATACGAGAAGCGGCTTTCAGTACAGTTTCAACATGGAATTTCCAAAGAAAAAGTAGGAGGTACAGATGGCGGACAAATATTATAATATTGCGGATATGGCAAAAAATACAGCCGAACGCATTACGCAAAATGCAGATGCATGGACAGACTATCTGGAGACTGCGGCAAGGCTTTACCGGTATGGATTCAAGGATCAGCTTCTTATTCATGCACAGCGACCAGATGCGACAGCGGTAGCTTCCATTGAGGTGTGGAATACCCGGATGCACTGCTGGGTTAATCAGGGAGCAAAAGGTATCGCACTGCTTGACGAGACAAGAAAAAAGAAGCTCCGGTATGTGTTTGACGTATCGGATGTCCACAAGGCGAAGCGTATCGGTATTTTCCCTACTCTTTGGGAGATGAAGGATCAGCACCATGAAGCGGTCATGAAGCGGCTTGAGGATATATATGGTAAGACGGATGAAAAACGTCCGATTGAGAGCCGGATGATTCAGATAGCGGAGCATATTGCAGAGGACTACACTCCGGATGTATTGCAGGATCTTGTGAATGTACAGGATGACAGTCTGCTTTATGGACTGGATGAATATAATCTTTCACTTAGACTGAAAGAGACCATGACTTCCAGTATTGCCTATACACTTATGGCAAGGTGCGGTCTCGATACGGATACTTATAGGGATGAACTGGATTTTTCTTATATCCGTGAGTTTTCTACGCTTGATAGCTTAAGTGTCCTTGGAGAAGCGACAAGCAGTATGTGCGAGCCGGTACTTCGTGAGATATGTCAGGTAGTAGAGGATATTGACCGGGAAAATGCCCGCAGAGTGGAACGGGAAAGCAGTGAAAAAGATAAAAATATACTTGCAAATGATGGTCAAGAACACTATAATACTTTAAAGCGTGAAAGTGACACGCAGAACAGAAAAGAAGGAGGTACGGATTATGGAACTGACATACAGGAACGAAGGGGACTATCTCATTCCGAACATCAAAGCGAACGAGGAGCCGGAGGAGAGCCTGACGAAGTACGGAATGCTTCGGGAGACATTTCTGAAGGAACATCACGAGGGGATTTACACCGGGAAGCTTCTGTCGGGAACGCTGACGGAACATTGTCTGATGATACAGAAACAGGCAGAGGAGAGGTTCGAGAGACTGAAAAACCAGATGATGGAGAACGAGGAAGTGACGGAGGAGTTAAAGAGCAGAGATCAGATGGAGTGGGTTCGTCTGATGAACTCGATAACGAACAGAGCGGACGAGATCGTTCTGTCGGAGATCGTCTACAGTCTGTAGTAGAAGTTGAATATAAGCAGCTTTCAATCTTCCCTTATCTGGATGAACAGATGGGAACCATAGCAGCAGCCGAGGCAGGTATGAAAAGTATCGCTCCGGCTGCTTTTTTGTTAAAGGAAAGTGACATAGAGGATATCCTGCGTACAGGTGGAGGAAACAGTAACAGCAGGGAGCGTATCTACGAGAAGTACCGGGAAAATCGGGACTCTGCTTATATGGCAGACTTTCTTGCCGGAGAATATGGAACATGCGGAAAAGGCTTTGAGATTGACGGACATGAGATAGCCGCATGGTTTGACCGGGATGGTATGAAGCTTGGATATGGACGAAGTGCAAGTGATGATTTCATCATGGAGAAAAGCTGGTCTGACTGTGAGAAGGTTATTGCCGGTATGGTGAAACAGGGGACATTCCTTGATGAAAACAGAGCCTTTCTTGCAGATGAAACCGTGCGGCGTGGTGTTGCTGATAACCTGTATTTTTTCTTCCGTGACAGTGTTGGTGATATGTCTGTCGTAGACGGTCTTGACGGACTTGATTATCAGAAATCAACGGAGATTTTATTTGAGAGACTTAATAATCCGGAAGAGGCACAGAAGTTAAAGGCGGCGGTTGATAATGAGATAGCGGCAGTGGAACGTGGAGAGAAAAGTTTTAGGTGGAGACTGAATCCGAAACCTTCAGAACTGTCTGACAGAGTATCTGGTTACTGTGATAAGAGGAAGGAACTTCCACAGAGATTTGATACGGAAACACTGAAAGAAAGCTTTATCACACAGGATGAAATAGATTCCGTAATTACAAGGGGAAGCGGATTTGCCGGTGGGAAGTTCCGGATACATCAGTATTTTCTTGAAGGACACGACCACAAGGAAGCAGCCGATTTCTTAAAGCACGAATATGGAACGGGAGGAAGCTCCCATGCCATCGTCGGAAGTGACCGGAGCAATCAGGATCACGATGCCAGAGGACTTTCCATCACAAAGGGAAGCCTTATGAATCCTTATGCCAAAGTTGTCCTTACATGGAAAGTGGTAGAAAAGAGAATCGGGGAACTTATTACCGAGGGAAAGTACCTTACTCCAAAGGAGCAGGAAGAGTATGAGAAAATACAGCTTGCCAAGGCACAGGCAGAACTGGATGAAGCACTACCGGAAAAGGACAATTTAGGACAAAATGTCCAGAAGTCTGAAAAGACGATGGAAGATGCGATAGAGATTGTCAGTGAGTTTTTGGAAAATGAGTATGGAAGTGTAGATGATGATTTTGATGACCTTACAAACATATCACTTGCCTATACGGACTTCCTTGATGAAGAAACGAACGAAGAACACCCGGTACAGGTGACACTAAACTTAAAGGAATTTTCTATAAGCACGTATGTGGATGACCTTCTAATTGACAAGAAACAGTACGAATCTCTGGATGATATTTATGAGACGGAACTGCAATATCTTTCCTTTGACGAGCTGGTGTATCTTTCAGATGAAGATATGGAAAAAGTCCGTGACAATGAGGAGCTTGTGCAGGCACCTCTTAATACGGTTGCATGGGATGATATCAAACCGGACACTTTAGGACAAACTGTCCAGAAGTTCCCGGAAGAGAATTTCCATATTGAGGATGAGGCACTTGGAACCGGTTCGGCAAAAGAGAAGTTTGCACGTAATGTGCAGGCGATAAAAACGATACAATCACTTGAAGAGGAAAAGCGTGCCGCCACACCGGAGGAACAGAAGATTTTGTCTGGTTATGTCGGATGGGGCGGACTTGCTGATGCTTTTGATGAGAATAAGGCAGGATGGAGCGCAGAGTATCAGGAGTTAAAGAATCTCCTTACACCGGAGGAATATGCTTCTGCAAGAGAATCCACACTTAATGCACATTATACAAGTCCTGCCATCATAGACGGAATCTATGACACTTTATCCCGTATGGGATTTGAAAAAGGAAATGTGCTTGAGCCGGCAATGGGTGTCGGAAATTTCTTTGGAAGATTGCCGGAGGATATGGCAAAGAGCAGACTTTACGGAGTGGAGCTTGACAGCCTTACCGGACGGATTGCAAAGCAGTTATATCCAAAGGCAGATATACAGATAAAGGGATTTGAAGAGACAAAGTTTCCGGGAGATTTCTTTGATGTGGCAGTTGGCAATGTTCCGTTTGGTCAGTATAAGGTGGCAGATAGAGATTATGACAAACACAACTTCCTGATCCATGATTACTTCTTTGCAAAGACACTCGATAAAGTCCGTCCGGGCGGTGTGGTTGCTTTTGTAACATCCAAGGGAACCATGGATAAGTTAAATGAGAATGTCAGAAAGTATCTGGCAGAACGTGCGGAGCTTTTAGGTGCGGTCAGACTTCCAAACACAGCATTTAAGGCAAACGCCGGCACGGAAGTTACATCGGATATCATCTTTTTACAGAAGCGTGACAGGATGGTTAAGGAGATACCGGACTGGGTACATACGTCGGAAGATGAAAAAGGTATCCGTATGAACAGTTATTTTGCAGAACATCCGGAACAGATAGTCGGACACATGGAGATGGTATCCGGTCCGCATGGCATGGAAAGCGCATGTATTGCAGACACGGACAGACCATTTAAGGAGCAGCTTAATGAAGCACTTGCAAATATCAAAGGTGAGATAGGTGCAGTGACAAGAGATCTTGATGAGTTTGATGTGGCAGACGAGGACAAAGTGCTGCCGGCAGATCCGAATGTAAAGAATTTCTCATACACAGTTGTCGATAACGAGGTTTACTACAGAGAAAATTCCGTCATGAAGCCGGTGGAGCTTCCGGAAAGTAAAGCGGAACGCATAAAGGGACTTGTTGCAATCAGAGATGTGACGAGAACACTTATAGACTTGCAGATGGAGGAAGCTGGGGATGGTGACATCGCAGCAAAGATGAAGGAACTGAATGACTGCTATGATGATTTTGAGAAGAAATTCGGTCGTATCAATTCCAGAACGAACAAGAGTGTATTCAGTCAGGATGCAAGCTACAGTCTCTTATGCTCCCTGGAGAAATTTGATTCCGATGGAAACTTCAAGGAAAAAGCAGATATGTTCACGAAGCGAACCATCAAGCGTGCAGAGGTAGTCACAAGTGTTGACACAGCAAGCGAAGCACTTGCGGTTTCCCTTTCGGAAAAAGCAAAGGTAGACATCCCGTATATGATGGAACTTACAGGAAAGAGTGACACGGAGATAACAGATGATCTTGTGGGAGTTATATTCAAAGAGCCTTTAAGTGAGGAATGGCAGACCGCAGATGAGTACCTGTCGGGTAATGTAAGAGAAAAACTTGCTGTGGCAAAGATGGCGGCAGAGAACAGTCCGGAATATGAGGTAAATGCAAAGGCGCTTGAAGCGGTTATGCCGAAAGACCTTGAAGCTTCAGAGATAGAAGTCCGTATTGGTGCCACATGGATAAAGCCGGAGTATGTAGACCAGTTCATGCGGGAAATATTCAAGACACCGGAGTATCTGACAAGGAGCTATGGATTAGGCGGTGCAACTGTCGGTGTGCAGTATTCGGCTGTGACAGGTGTGTGGAACGTAAAGGGTAAAAATGCAGACAGAGCTAATCCGATTGCCAATTCCACTTATGGAACCATGCGGGCAAATGCCTACAAGATTCTTGAAGATTCCTTAAACTTAAAGGATAGCCGGGTATATGATACTGTGCTTGAAGAGGGCAAGGAAAAGCGTGTGTTAAATAAAAAAGAAACGACACTTGCAAGCCAGAAGCAGGAAGCCATAAGGGAAGCGTTCAAAGACTGGATATTTGCCGCACCGGAACGTCGTGCAGATCTTGTTGAGACATACAATAAGTTGTTTAATTCAATCAGACCGAGAGAATATGAAGGGGCGCACCTGACATTCCCCGGAATGTCGCCGGAAGTCACACTCAGACCGCACCAGAAAAATGCAGTAGCTCATCAGTTATATGGAGACAACACACTTCTTGCGCACTGCGTAGGTGCAGGAAAGACATGGGAGATGGCGGCGGCAGCCATGGAGAGCAAGCGGCTTGGACTATGCAGAAAGAGCCTTTTCGTTGTTCCGAACCATCTGACTGAGCAGTGGGGTTCCGACTTCTTACAGTTATATCCGGGAGCCAATATCCTTGTTGCAAGCAAGAAAGACTTTGAGCCGGCAAACAGAAAGAAGTTCTGTTCCAGAATCGCAACGGGTGACTATGATGCAGTCATCATCGGTCATACACAGTTTGAGAAGATTCCGCTGTCAAAGGAACGTCAGGCGGCAACTATTCAGGAACAGATTGATTCCATCACGGAAGCCATAGCACAGGCAAAGGCAGAGCGTGGAGAACGCTACACGATAAAAGAGATGGAGAAATCAAAGAAGAATCTGACAGTCAGACTGGAGAAGCTGATGGATCCATCGAAGAAAGACAGTGTGGTGACGTTTGAGCAGTTAGGTGTAGACAGATTGTTTGTAGATGAGAGCCACAACTATAAGAATTTATTTCTTTACACCAAAATGCGTAATGTAGCAGGTATTGCACAGACGGATGCGCAGAAGTCATCAGATATGTTTGCAAAGTGCAGATACATGGATGAATTAACAGGTGGTAAGGGAGTTACATTTGCCACAGGTACACCGATATCGAACTCCATGACGGAGCTTTATACGAATATGCGATATCTTCAGTACGGAACTTTAGAGCGGATGGGACTGACACAGTTTGATGCATGGGCTTCGTCATTTGGCGAGACACAGACTGCAATCGAGCTTGCACCGGAGGGAACCGGATACAGGGCCAAGACGAGATTTGCAAAGTTCTTCAATCTGCCGGAGCTTATCAGTCTGTTCAAGGAGAGTGCGGATATCAAGACACCGGATATGTTAAAGCTCGATGTGCCGGAAGCGGTATATGAGAATGTTGTATTAAAGCCATCAGAGTTTCAGAAAGATGTGGTTGCTTCTCTTGCTGATCGTGCGGAGATGGTGCGAAACGGAGGTGTGGATTCAACCGTTGATAACATGCTGAAGATCACGAATGACGGAAGAAAGCTGGCACTTGACCAGAGACTAATAAATCCCATGCTGCCGGATGATGAAAACTCCAAGACTAGCGTATGTGTGGAGAAAGCATTTGCCATATACGAAGAAGAAAAAGAAACGAAGGGGGCACAGCTTATCTTCTGTGACCTTTCCACACCGAAGAATGACGGAAACTTTAATGTCTATGATGACATCAAACAGAAACTCATGAGTAAGGGTGTACCGGAAAACGAGATTGCCTTTATACATGATGCCAATACGGAAACAAAGAAAGCGGACTTATTTGCCAAGGTTAGAAGCGGTGATGTCCGCTTTTTGCTTGGTTCAACAGCAAAGATGGGAGCCGGTACAAACGTACAGGACAGACTGATCGCACTTCATCATCTGGATGTGCCATGGAGACCATCGGACATTGAGCAGCAGGAAGGACGTATTATCAGACAGGGCAACATGTACAAGGAACTGGGGAAGCCTGTTAAGATATTTCGCTATGTAACGGAGGGTACATTTGACAGTTATTCGTGGCAGGTAATTGAAAATAAGCAGAAATTCATCGGACAGATCATGACGAGCAAGTCACCGGTCAGAAGCTGTGAGGACGTGGATGAAGCGGCACTTACCTATGCCGAGGTCAAGGCTCTCTGTACGGGAAATCCCTACATAAAAGAGAAGATGGACTTGGATATCCAGGTATCGAAGTTAAAGCTGCTTAAAGCCAACCATACAAGCCAGAGGTACAGACTGGAGGACAACATCACACAGACCTATCCAAGACAGATAGCGGCTCTTTCTGAAAAGATAGCCGGATATAAGGCGGATATAGCGACATTCAAAACCGAAAAAGCAGAGCTTGTGGCAAGAAGTGTGGCGGTATTTTCCGAAGATGGCAAAGAGAAAGAGCCTTTTGAGATACGGATAGGAAAGCGTGTGTTTACTGACCGAAAGGAAGCAGGAACCGCCCTGATCGAGATGTGCCGGAATGTACATTCCATATCTACGCCGGTTAAGGTCGGAGACTATATGGGATTTTCACTTGCTGTGACCTTTGAACCATTCCAGAAAACATTTGACCTGAATATCAAAGGTGCAATCAGCCATCACATAGATGTCGGAGCAGATGCGGTCGGAAATATGACGAGAATTGCAAATGCCATGTTTGGTATGGAAACAAAACTTGCCAAGGTGGAAGATCAGCTTTCCGCAGTCAAGGAACAGCTTGAGAGTGCAAAGAAAGAAGTGAAGAAGCCATTTGAGAAGGAACAGGAGCTTGCGGAGAAACTTGACCGCCTAAATGAGTTAAATGCACTTCTTAACATGGACGAAAAAGGTGATTCCGAGAAAGAAGAGGACTTAGACAGCAAAGAGATAGTGGATATCGAAGGTGATGGATATGGGGAAGTACCGAGAGACAGTGAGGGCGATACCATATCGACATCGGAGGCACCTGTGCATGATGGCATGGCAAGAGGCAGCTCTGAAGAGGAAAAGGCAGAGAAGAAGCTGTGTGAAGAGGGCGAGTGTAAGCATGAAAAGGGCGAAAAGTCCATTTTTACACGGATTGCCGACAAGAAGCAGCAGGCAGGCGAGCGAACCGGGATACCAGAACATACACAGATAAAAGGCAAAGGCGATGAGCGATAGTTGAAAGGAGGAAATGCAGATGGCAATCGAAGATAAGAAAGACAGGGATACTGTACTACTGACCGGACTTCCGGTCAGTGATGAAATGCAGGATATCCTTGAGAGATGTGCGGATGGTAAGTATGTGGATGTGGAAGAAGTCAAAGCAACACCGGAGATGAAAGCGGCGGAAAGCTGTGTGTCTTATGCGACACCGACCATACAGTTAAAGGACAGGGAAGCAATAGAGAATCATGTGTTTGAGACACTTATGGATTATGGCTCTATCAGTATGGATGAAAAAGGCAAGCCGCTCGTTGACAGTGATGGTAATACACTTTATAATGGTGATGTAGAAAAAGGCAGACGCCTTGACATCGTAATCGGTCTTCCCGCTTCTGGGAAATCATCAGCCATAGTAGATACAATTTCATATGAGCAGCATTCCATGCTGATAGATAACGATGAAGCAAAACGACAGTTTCCCGAATTTAATAAGGGCTGGGGTGCGAACACAGTACATAAGGAATCTCAGGTCGTGGAGCGAGCGGTATTCAAAGAAGCTCTGCGGGAGGGAAGAAACATCGTGCTTCCAAAGGTCGGCAGTGATGCAGACAAACTCATGACGGACTATATCGCTTATGCAAAAGATGCCGGATATAAGGTAAACGTTCACTTTGTTGACCTTGACAGAAATAAGGCACTTGGCAGAATGATGGGTAGATTTATCCATACCGGAAGATATCTGTCACCGGAGCTTATTGATAAGTATGCAAATGAGCGTGATGGAAATAAGATCGCACAGGCGTACGAAGCGTTAAAGTCGATGGATGGGATAGATGGATGTTCCAAATGGGACAACGATGTCGGAAGAGGAGAAAAACCGATACTTTTAGAGGCGGCTAATTTAGATGATGACTTTATAAAGAATGCAAGAATGAAAGGAGACATGGAGAATGAAGAACGTAAACATGGACAATTTACCAGAGGCAGTGAAGATGACTTATGTTTCAGCGGAGACAGTGCTGGAGACCGAGGAGCAGATGCACAGAGCGGAAGCGGAGATAAGAGAGCGGATGGGCGAGATGGAGAACATGACACCGGTAGAGCGGTATCAGTTCCAGAGGAAGATCTACGCCAAGTATCTGGCGTAAGCCATCTGGAGCTTTTTGATGAGAACATACCGGAAGTGTATGAGGGGGAAATGCCGGAGCTTTTTGCAAGACAGATACTTGCCATGACGACAGGGCATGACACAGATGGTAACATCATTGCCGATGCCGGCGAGCATAAGTTCCGACCGGAGTATGCGGTAGAGACATACAATGACAATCCGGATGATTATGCGGAAGTCGCAAAGGGAGTTACATTCACTACGGTATATGGTGATGTGCGGCTTGACAGGGTATCACAGTACGATGTGGGACGTTTTAATCTGACGGAGGAACAGTTTACGGGAACGCTTCTTGAAGGAAAAGACGGACTTGATAAGGGACAGAAGATCGTATTTGAAAAAGAGGATATCATGGCAGTTCATGTGGACTACCGGGATATTGATGTCTGTGCCGATACATCCCTGATGAACGAGGCTTATGCGGACAGAAAAATGGAAATGGAGAATCCGGAACATGACAGGACTTACCGCTGTTATGTGGATGGAGATAAAAGTGCCTTTGATGTCTGCCTTTTTAAGGATGAAGATGGAAAGAAACATTTCTACATTGAAGATACAACAGATTATCCGCTGATAACAGGTGAGCTGCCAAATGAGACGGAGTTTACACCCGGTACTGCGGTGTTACTCATGAATGACATGGGTGAGTGCTACGACGGAAGCAGAGAATTTATAGTGTATGATGTTCATATGTCCGAGAGGACAGAAGAGCTGATGGATAAGAGCAGAAAGGAAGAACTATTCCCGACTGCTCTTTTTGTTTCCGAGATACGGGAACATGGAACAGCCATACACCAGTATGATTGCTGCGATGATTTTAATGCAAAGACGTTTGGTGAGAGTATAAGGGACAGAAATGAGGAACATGGTATAAGAACCATGGTATCTGTTGCGATGAAGAAGCAGCCAGAGAAAGTGCATGAGGTATCAAAGTCACAGCAGGATGTAGTGGAAGCGTTCCGGGCAAAGACGAGAGATCTGTTCCATGAGCTTGACGGGCAGAATGCGGAGAGTATCGAATCCATGGTACGAGGTCATGTGGAGGATGCTTTGCAGACGTTTGACATAGATGCCCAGGTGGTGGATGTGGTTCTTGTTGGAAGCAGGTGCCGAGGTATCGAGCATGAGGATTCGGACGTAGATGTGGTCGTAGAATACTACGGAAGTGAGAGGGAAGATTCCCTGTTCAATATCCTGAATGAAGAAGGACTGTCCATAGGCGGCAGAAACATCGACATCAATCCGATCACAAAGGATAGGAGCGGTACGCTTGAGACCTATCTGCCGGAGGTGGAGAAGTATCTGGCGGAGAAAGCACAGAGCATGGAGCAGCCATCAAGAGATATGGTGGGCGAAGTGGCAAAGGAACGGGAATCTAAAGAAAAGCAGAAGAAGGAAGAAGCAAAGAAAGAGCGACCGGAAAAGCATAAGACGGGGAAATTTGCTAATTTCTCCATGCAGAAAAGTGACGACAGCGAAAAGTATTACCTGTATGCCGACATCAAATATCCAAGCGGCGATATCGAGCGGCACAAGCCGATTGCAGAGTTTCCAGATAAGGGGCAGGCAGAAGAGTTCTGCAAGAGAAGAGGCATTACCTGTGATGATGTGACGGATAATCTGGAGAACGTGATTCGCCATAAAAAGCACATGGCAAATGACAAAGGTACGCAGTCACCCAGCCGGGAAACTGGAAGAAAACGCAGTGACATAGGAGACGAATAAGAGAGAAAGGACACGGATAGATGGATAAGAAATCAAGTGAGTATAAACTGATCAGGATGGCAGACACCAGTTTTCTGTTCTGTATCATATTTGAAGTAGTGGGAATCATGACAGTGATGTTCCTCGGAACACTGGGCGCACAGATGGCAATATATTTCATGACAATGCTTTTTGCAGTGTTCATGGCAAGGAAGAGACGAGAGGAATTTACCATACCTTTTGAGAAACCGAAAGCAGGAACACTTTTACAGAGTATAGGAATATCCGTATGCGGTATTCCAATCGCACTTATGTTATCGGCACTTGCTTCGCTGCTTTCATCTGCAGGAGCAGACAGTTCAGATGATATAGCGAAATATCCGGTGTGGCTTGCCATAATTGCTTTTGCCATCGTGCCGGCAGTCGTAGAAGAGTATGTGTTCCGTGGTTTGATACTTGGAGCCTATATGAAGGTTGATATGAGAGCTGCGGTCGTGATCAGCAGTCTGTTCTTTGCGCTGCTTCATTTCTCACTTGGTTCTGTCCTTTACGGATTCTTCTATGGCTGCTTATTTGCCATTATAATGATTGCAACAGGCAATATGGTATATTCCATGGTAATGCACCTGACATTCAATGCAATCAATGTAGCGGTGTCTTATGCGGGCATGATTATGATACCGGGATGGTTCCTAATAGGAGCGTTTGTTGTCGGTGTCATTGGCTTTATCGTACTGTGTATATTCTTCTTTAAAAAGAACCCTGTGGAGCTTCAGGTAAGTGGATATAAGGGCAGACAGCTTGTGACAAAGGAAGGATATATAACGATGGCGGTATGCCTGTGTGTGACAGGAATGCTACTTATGATATAGCTGATCGGATAGGATTGATAGAATGATTTGCACCTCATGGCTGCTTCGGTGGCTGTGGGGTGTTTTTTGTGATCAGAGATGCCGCACAATGTCACAAATGTTAAGTCGATATACTTTATATGTAATTATAGAGAAAAAATATATTAATTAAATAAAAATATGTTGAAGTATAGTTATTTGTACCATAAAATGTAAAATGGGGGTATAAATCAATCAGATAGGGAAAGGGGGGATGAGAGGATAGTGTATTGCGATTTGTATTTCTTGGAAGAATGAATAAAGAATAAATCTAAGCAATAATATGTATATTTATGGGCTTGGTTACAAGAATTGACGATTATTGCATTTTTGTTTCTAGGGAGAATTTATTAGTAAAGGGGAATTGTATGAAGAAAACTTGGACAAAGGTATTGGCATATATGTTGGCGGTTACAATGTGTTTCAGTGCGTTTAATGTACCCGTGTATGCACAGGAAAGTACGATTACAGCGGCTTCAACAGAAGCGGAAACAACGAGTGAAGCAGTAACAGAAGAGGCAACATTGCCAGGAAATGACGCAGAAACAACGACAGAGAAAGTAGCAAGTACAGAGGAAACAGGAAGTACGGAGAAAGCAACAGTAGATGAAGATGATAGTAGCACATGGGATCAGGTGACGACTGAAAATGTATTTGAAGGTAAAAATTACAAAGTGATATTTACCCTGACATCTAATTGGGATGAGGGATATAATGCAAAGGTTAAAATTGAAAATATCGGGGACAGTACAATTCAGAACTGGTACTTGGGATTTGATTATAATAATTCAATAACCAATATTTGGAATGCGGAAGTATCTTCAAACGAGGGTAATGAGTACGTTATCAAGAATGTTGGCTGGAATCAAGATATAGTTGCGGGGAATAGTATTGAATTTGGTTTATCTGGTGATCATGCGTTCAAAGGTTTTCCTGAGAATTATGAATTGATTGGTACGAGTAAGGAAGTTGCCGAAAATGATTACACAATACAGTATAAACTTGATAGTGATTGGGGTACAGGATTTACGGGTTCGATATCTATAACGAATAATACAGATGCAGCTCTGGAAGATTGGGTATTGGAGTTTGATTTTGACAGAGAAATTACTGAAATCTGGGATGGCGTTATTGAGAATCATGAAGGTAATCATTACATAGTCAGAAATGCAGGATATAACAGTGCCATCGCTCCAGATGAGAAGGTTTCAATTGGAATTAAGGGGTGTGGAGGTGCGTTAGGAGATGACCTTCAAAAATTCAATTTATATTCTTCGGTAACTTCGGAAGTATGTACAGTTTCATTTGATGTATGTGCTGAAAATGTATCTGGAATTCCAAGTGTTCAAAGGGTAACTAAAGGTGAATGTATTAGTGAGCCTGCTTTACCTACGAGAGAGGGATACATATTTATAGGATGGTATTTAGAAGCAACTTATGAAGTCGAATTTGACATCGAAACTAAAATAGAAAGAAATCTTATATTATATGCGAGATGGTTTGACTGTTCAAATAATACGGATACTGATGGGGATGGAATTATTGATGAATTGGAAGTAGTAATAGGAACGAATCCTAATAGTGTTGATACAGATGGAGACGGGTTAACTGATTATGAAGAAATGGAGAAAGTGTATACTAATCCATTGAGAAGAGACTCTGATGATAATGGTATTGAGGATGGGGATGAAGATTATGATAGTGATGGTATAACAAATAAGCCTGAAATAGAGTTAGGCACAGACCCGACTGTAAGTGACACCGATGAAGATGGGGTAAACGATTATGATGAAGTGAATAAGTATAGTACAAATCCTATTTTAGTTGATACAGATGCTGATGGTGTGTCTGATGGAAAGGAGATTGAATTAGGTACAGATCCACTTGCATATCAAGCTTTATTCATGATTACGGAAACAATAGATTTAGGTGATAGTGTTATTCCATCAGTGACAATTGAACTTGCCGGTAATCAAGTAGAAACATTAGATATAAATATTGTGGAAGATGAATTACTATTTCCTAATACTATTCCAGGATATATTGGTGCGGCGTATGATTTCAGTGTTGATGGAACATTTGAAGAGGCATTATTAAATTTTCAGTTTAATGAAAAATTGTTAGAAGATGAGACATTTGATCCTGTTATATACTATTTCAATGAACAGGATCAACAATTAGAGGAACTTGAGACAAGTGTTAATGGTAATATTGCTAGTGCAAAGACAAATCACTTTTCTACATATATATTGATTAATAGAAAGGTCTTTGAAGAATCTAAAATATGGATTGATGAATGGGATTCGCAGGGTTATTCAGGTGTAGAAGTAGTTCTTGTTATTGATGATTCTGGTAGTATGACGCAAAATGATGGCAATAATAAGAGATTAAAAGTTGCTCAAAATTTAATAGAAAATTTACCGAGTAATAGTAAAGTAGGTGTTGTTAAATTTGCATCGTATACAACAGCTTTAACACCAACCGTGACGTCTGATAAGGAAGTGGCAAAAAATTATTTGACACCTGCTTATTTTCGTTCATCGGGTGGAACGTACATGTATAATGCAATTAGTAGTGCGTTCTCATTGTTTGAAACAACAGATGATACTATTTTAAAAATGATAGTAGTATTGAGTGATGGTGAGACATCAGATACCGGCAAACACACATCGGTAATTGCAACGGCTAACAATAATGGTGTAAAGGTGTATACTGTTGGTTTAGGAAACTCTAGTTCAAGGTATTTTACACGATATTTAAAGCCATTAGCAAATAATACAGCGGGAACATTCTATTTGGCGTCTAATGCAAATCAGTTAGAGGATATTTATAATGATATAAATAATAAAATTGATATTGAAACAGATAGTGATAACGATGGAATTGCAGATTATTATGAAGATAACATGGTCTTATTCAATAATGTAAAAATAAAGTTAGACAAGAATAACCCTGATTCGGATGGTGATGGATTAACAGATGGTCAAGAGGTTGTCGAATTAAAGTATGAGTATAATGAGGATAAAACCAAAGTAAGGGTCACAGGAAAGTTATTATCTAGTCCTATAAATGCTGATACAGATGGTGATTTGGATATTGATTCAATTGATCCGGAGCCGTTTGACTATCAATTAAATGATTTGCTGTGTTATAATATATCAAAACTAAACGATTTGGCAATAGCGTATAAAAATCAGGATAATTATAGCTCTGGAGAATATAATACAAAAGTTGAAGCTTGGTTGACTTTTATGTTTATCAGACAATTTAGTAGTAGTTATGTTAGTGCAAGTTGGGATGGGACAGGAAAAGCCATTGATACAGGATTTGTTAATTATGTAAAAGCTGAAGATATAAAGTTATATGCATATTTTGAAAGTAAAACTGATTATTATGCAACTGCTACTGGAGAGACTGGCGATTTATATCATTTAGCAGCAACAGCAACTGGATGTATATATAAATCAGATTATGGCGATGGAGTTAAATTTGGACTTATGCCAGAATATCATTTAGATAATTTATCAGGGTGGGCAGGTGATCTGCAAACTGCAATGAATGATGCAATGGTGATAACTAATAAGTCAAATGATTATAATGTATTTAAAGAAGCAATGTCAAACTTGATTGGTTATGATGCAAAGGTAAATGATGTGTATTCTGGATATAGTCATACGTTCGACATGGATGATGTTTATGCTGACACAGATGCGTACAATGTGTATAAACTATTAAATAATGGCAAAACAATGGAAGCAGCTTTAGATAACTATTATAAAGGTGGCTATAAGAAACGATATACGGAGTTTACTAATAATTGGAGCGAAGCAAAGGTAAAAGATACTACATATATTTATACAAAAAATAAGTACATGGGCGTAATTCGCTGGCCACTGTTTAAGTATGATTTCAAAGCAAATCAATCCAAGGCAGCACGAGATGCATTTGCTGAATTCGTATTAGAGAGGAGAAAAAGTGAATAAAAAAGCTTATGTAAGTATTATTATTGTTTTAATAGTTTTGGTATTGATTACTGGCTCATATACTGCAATTCATTATTTTTTTAATTATTCAACAAAAGAATGGTTCAGAGAGAGTATTAATGCCGGAGATTACGTGATTGTTGGTGAAGAAATAGGTGATACAATATTTGATGGTGACACTCAGGTTGAAATCTCTATTTTTGACCACATTAATAAGGTTCATATGATCTCCTTTAAAACAAGAATTAGCAATCAAGGGGAGAAGCTGTCAGCTAAAAATTATGATATTGAATGTACTGACGAATATATAAAAATTGAACTGATTAATTTTGATGGTACAAAAAAAGTGGCGTATCGCTTTTTCTTTGAAGATTTCAAGTATTAATATTTTTTTATATAAAACACAAATGCTAGGTGATCAGAGAAGGATGCTTGAAAAAAGCATGTCGGATTTCGATGATCCACCTTGTTTTATTAGTAAAGATTTAC
>OHIC01000264.1_pt1 | contig 41042 bp, 40 predicted proteins | sample 1568171 | NCBI WGS metagenome assembly OHIC01 (sample SAMEA3879506, study PRJEB24766) | human gut metagenome | biome: human-associated habitat; feature: feces | place: USA | collected 1985/1987
GGGATAACGCTCTGTGATATATAGCGCAGCTACTTTATCACCCTATCACCTTACCGCCTTATCACTCTTTTGCCTCCTTTCTTTCCCAATGCGAGCTATATAGGAGTACAGCAAAAAGTATAACTACCTGTGTGACAATACACTTGATGTTTCACTAAGATCAGTTGTAGTGAAACACGAGTTCAGTCGTAGTGGGAAGTGCCTTCAGTCGTAGTGGGAAATGCCTTCAGTCCTAATGGGAACTATCCTCAGTCGTAATAGGAAAATAGCTCGCTATACAGTTCGGGTTTTGAGTAATATATCCCTCTACTTCGTATATATAAAGAAAGAATTAATAAAAAAGTTATGAGAAATAAGAGTTTGATCCTAATGACAATCTGTGCAGTTCTATCAACCGATCTTTCCGCTCAATCCATTTATCCCGGACAGCATGCCGGAAAAATGAAAAAAGTGACAACAGCGCCGATACAGGTAGAGAGTTTCGACTTAAAAGACGTGCGTTTATTGCCAAGCCGCTTTCGCGACAATATGATGCGTGATTCTGTTTGGATGACTTCCATAGCAACCAATCGTTTGCTACACAGTTTCCGCAACAACGCCGGAGTATTTGCCGGACGTGAAGGTGGGTATATGACCGTAAAGAAACTGGGCGGCTGGGAATCACTAGACTGCGAACTGCGTGGACATACAACAGGGCATTTACTATCAGCCTATGCGCTCATGTACGCATCTACCGGAAGCGAAATATTCAAGCTGAAAGGTGACAGTCTTGTTACAGGTCTGGCAGAAGTACAGGCAGCTTTGGGAAACGGGTATCTCAGTGCATATCCGGAAGAATTGATCAATCGGAACATACGTGGGACAAGTGTATGGGCACCCTGGTATACATTACACAAGCTCTTCTCCGGATTGATCGACCAATACCTCTATACAGATAACAAACAGGCATTGGAAGTAGTTACCCGCATGGGTGACTGGGCTTATAATAAACTTAAACCGCTGGATGAACCCACCCGGAAAAGGATGATACGGAATGAATTCGGTGGTGTGAACGAATCTTTCTATAATCTTTATGCCATCACCGGCGACGAGCGTTATCAATGGCTTGCTGAATTTTTCTATCACAATGATGTCATCGATCCGCTGAAAGAACAACGCGATGATTTAGGAACCAAGCACACGAATACCTTTATCCCAAAAGTTCTTGCCGAAGCACGTAACTACGAGCTGACGCAGGATAATGACAGTCGGAAACTTGCTGATTTTTTCTGGCATACCATGATAGACCATCATACCTTTGCACCGGGATGCAGCAGTGATAAAGAGCATTATTTCGATCCACAACAATTATCCAAACATCTGACCGGATATACCGGTGAGACTTGTTGTACGTACAATATGCTGAAAATCAGTCGCCACCTGTTTTGCTGGACAGGAGATGCCAAGGTTGCCGATTACTACGAACGTGCACTCTATAATCATATCCTTGGGCAACAAGATCCTGAAACGGGAATGGTATCCTATTTCTTGCCTTTGCTCTCCGGCTCTCACAAAGTTTATAGTACCCGGGAGAATTCCTTTTGGTGTTGTGTAGGCAGCGGCTTCGAAAACCATGCTAAATATGGAGAAGCTATCTATTATCACAATGACCAGGGAATCTACGTAAACCTCTTTATCCCGTCAGAGGTAAACTGGAAAGCGAAAGGAATAACTCTGCGCCAGGAAACAGCTTTCCCTGCAAAAGAGCACACTGCATTGACCATCCAAACGGACAAACCTGTCACCACTACGATTTATCTGCGCTATCCATCATGGAGTAAAAATGTGAAAGTAAACGTCAACGGGAAAAAAGTATCGGTAAAACAGAAACCGGGATCATACATTGCCGTAACCCGCCAATGGAAAGACGGTGATCGCATTGAAGCCAATTATCCGATGAGCCTGCAACTGGAAACAACGCCGGACAATCCACAAAAGGGAGCCCTGCTATACGGACCGCTGGTATTGGCAGGTGAAGCGGGAACAGAAGGTATGCAATCTCCGGCACCATTCTCTGATCCGGCATTATATAATGATTACTATACTTACAATTATCATATTCCGGCTGAGCTGAATACCACCTTACAAATAGACCGGAAACACCCCGGACACAGTTTACAGCGTACAGGCGAGGAACTGATATTTAAAACATCACAGGGCAATGTTTTAAAGCCACTGTATGACTTACATCACCAACGTTACGTTGTATACTGGGATCTGTCATTCACATCATGCCGTCCTGCCGATAACCGGCAGGCGGCTTATGATTTTACGCCACTTGACTCCATTGTCACCTCATGGATGAATAAAGGATACTATCCGGGAGCCTCAATCTGTGTAGTCAGAGACGATAGCGTTATCTTTCAGAAAAACTACAAAAACTTTACCCCTGACACCAAAGTCTATGTAGCCTCTGCCGGAAAATGGGTAGCCGCCGCAGTAATCGGAGCAGTGGTAGACTGCACCGAACTGGACTGGAATGATAGTGTAAAGAAATGGATTCCTGAATTTAAAAACGACATAAAAGGAATGATTACTTTACGTCAGTTGCTTTCGCACACATCGGGCGTCCGCCCTTATCTGCCGGAACCACGCGTAGACAATTACAATCATCTGGATTCGGCAGTCATGGAGATTCTTCCGCTTGACACGGTTTTCACTCCCGGTACCCGCTTTGAATATGGTGGACTTGCCATGCAGATAGCCGGCCGGATGGCAGAAAAAGCTATGAATAAAGAATTCGAGGAATTATTTCAGGAATTAATAGCCCGACCTTTAAGAATGAAAAACTCCCACTTCACGCCCGTGAATACAGATGGCGGACACGCTCCCATGTTGGGTGGAGGTCTCTGTACCACTTTGCACGACTACATGCGTTTTCTTGATATGATCTACCACAATGGCGTATTTGAAGAAAAGCAAATACTGAAACCCGAAACCATACATGAAATGCAAGCAGACCAAGTGGGAAATGCAGAAGTTCACCCGGGTGAATATGTGGAACGTGCGCTGAAAAAACATCATACTGGCATATATGGTTTGGGAGAATGGCGGGAACTTATTGATAAAGCAACAGGAGAAGCCTATCAGATCAGTTCACCGGGTTGGGCCGGCGCCTATCCATGGATCAATAAACAGGACCGGGTATATGGATTCTTCATAGCCCATGTACAGGGAAGTTCACAAAAGGAAGATGGCTTCTCGTCATTTTTTGGAAGTCCTGTCATTTCACAAACTGTCTCGAACATTATTTCCCTAAAAAGATAGAATACATTGAGTATCCTCATATTCCAAATCGTATTTATATAAAAACAATAAATACGAAGATATGAAGACTATCGGCTCAGCAATTATTATGTTAGTTCTCACTCCTTCCCTCTTTGCAGACAATGGCAAGGAACTGAAGCTGACATCTCCTGACGGAACACATGAAATAGCATTTTACCAGAAGCAGGTTTCACCTGCGGTAAACGAACTTTGTTATCGGGTAGATTACAAATCACAACCTGTAGTCAATGAATCACGTGCCGGACTGGAACTGGACAACCGGATATGGGAAATGGCTCTGGGAGCACGAAACTTGAAACAGCCTGCTTGCTGGATGGACAATCTGGAAGTGGACTCTGTGACCTACCAACCCGAAACAGACATCACCTGGCAGCCACTTTACGGTGAACGTAGCAGTGTACGCGATCATTACCGGGCTGGCACCCTTTATCTCTCCAAGAAAGATAACTCCGGCTACCGGCTCAACATTGAGGTGCGTGCCTATAATGAAGGAGTAGCTTTCCGCTATTTCTTCCCGGAACACCCAAAGGCTATCTTTCATAAAGTAGTAGGTGATCTCACAGAATACGACTTACCGGCAGGTACAAAAGCATGGACCGAACAATGGGCACAGGCTTTCTTTGAGTACCTGAACATTGATGATATCAAACATCCGGTAGAACGTGCCCTTACGCTGGAACTCCCGAATGGTAAATGGGCCGCATTGGCAGATGCTAATGTAGACGACTGGTGTCTGACCAAATACCTTGCCTCCACCGACAAGAAGAATACACTGACTTCTGTAATGTATAGCCCCGTGGATGTAGTGACTTATTATGCCACTCCCTGGAAGATAGTCATGGCAGCCGACAAACCGGGTGAATTGCTGGAACACAATGATATCATCCAGAATCTGAATCCGCCATGTGAAATTGCCGATGCCGCCGCATGGGTAAAACCAGGCAAGATTATGCGCGAAACAACTATCACAACCGAAGGAGCTATTGCAACCATCGACTTCTGTGCAGCACATAATATCCCGTATATGCTTTTCGACTGGCAATGGTATATGCCCTGTACTTCACATGACGGGGATGCCACAAAAGTGGTTGCCAAACTGGATATGCCCCGTGTTATAGCTTATGGTAAGGAAAAAGGAGTTGGTATCTGGGTGTACGTAAACCAGCATGCACTCATGAAGCAAATGCGTGAACTTTTCCCATTGCTCCGCGAATGGGGAATTGTCGGAGTGAAATCCGGTTTCGTACAATACGCCAGCCATCGCTGGGCAACTTGGATGCACGACATGGTTCGCTTGGCGGCAGAGAATCATCTGCTGATGAATATCCATGATGAATATCGCCCTTCAGGCTTCAGCCGTACTTATCCGAATTTATTAACTCAGGAAGGCATTTGTGGAAACGAAGAATTTCCCGATGCAACTCATAATGTCACGCTCCCCTTCACTCGTATGATAAACGGTGCAGCCGACTATACGATCTGTTATTTCGACAAACGGCTGAAAACGACTCATGCTCACCAACTGGCAGCATCACTCGTGTTCTACAGCCCTCTGCAAACTATCTTCTGGTATGACAAACCATCGTTCTATCACGGAGAACCGGAAATGGAATGGTTTGAGAACTTGCAAACTGTATTCGACGATACGAAAGTATTGAATGGCGCTCCCGGCAAAAACATAACAATGGCACGCCGAAAAGGTCAGGAATGGTTTGTTGCAGCCATGACCAACAATGAAGGTTCTGAAGAAGAAATACCTCTCACGTTCCTCGATAAAGAAAAGAATTACCTCGCCTGCATCTATACGGATGGGGGAGAAAAGATAAAAACAAGTACACAGGTGAAATGTACTTATCTGCTTGTCAATGCTTCACAGACCATGAAGTTCCAACTGAAGCCCAGTGGTGGAGCTGCCATAAGATTGGTACCTATAGACAGGCAGGAAATGAAGAAATATAAAAAGTACAAAGGAGAAAGATTATAAAATATGATATTCCATTGAGTGAATAAACAGATTCGCTCGTATTAATAGGCAAATAACACATTAAGGTTATTTTCAGTAGATAAAGGTAAGAGTTTGTTTAGGTAAAATCTTTGTTTTCAGGATATTTTAAAAGGTAAATAAAAAGATGAAAAAGATATTTCTGCTTACGACATTGCTATGCGCTGCCTGCTGGCAGGCGGAAGCCCAATATGTATCCAAAGCCTGGGTATCTGACCAGAAGGATGGCACATACATCAATCCGGTGCTGCATGCCGATTACTCCGATCCGGATGTCTGCGCAGTAGGTGAAGATTTTTATATGACGGCTTCCAGCTTCGGATGTGTTCCCGGTTTACCCATTCTCCACTCCAAAGATCTGGTAAACTGGAAATACGCAGGCTATGCGCTGAAACAGATAGAACCCATCGAGTTCTTCAATGCTCCCCAGCATGGAAAAGGTGTTTGGGCACCATCCATCCGCCATCATAATGGAGAGTTTTATATCTATTGGGGAGATCCGGATCATGGCATCTTCATGGTAAAGACCAAAGACCCGGCCGGAGAATGGGAGAAACCGATATTGGTAAAAGCCGGTCGTGGCATGATAGACCCTGCTCCCCTGTGGGATGAAGATGGAAAAGTATATCTGGTACACGCATGGGCAGGAAGTCGTGCCGCACTGAACAGTGTTATCACAATTTGTGAGATGAATGCAGAAGGAACAAAAGTGATCAGTGATCCGGTACTGGTCTTTGATGGTAATGATGGAATCAACCATACAATTGAAGGTCCCAAACTCTATAAGCGGAATGGCTACTACTATATTTTTGCCCCGGCAGGCGGAGTAGCAACCGGATGGCAGTTAGTATTGCGTTCGCGGAATATATACGGTCCTTATGAGAAGAAGATTGTCATGGCGCAAGGCTCTACCGACATCAATGGTCCCCACCAAGGCGCATGGGTTGATACGCAGACAGGGGAATCCTGGTTCGTTCACTTTCAGGATAAAGCCATGTATGGGCGTGTCGTTCACCTGAACCCGATGAAGTGGGTAAACGACTGGCCTGTAATTGGAGAAGATAAGGACGGCGATGGTTGTGGCGAACCAGTAACACGTTATAAAAAGCCCAATGTAGGCAAGAATTACCCGGTAGAAACACCTGCGGACAGTGACGAGTTCAATACTCGTCAGTTAGGACTACAGTGGGAATGGCATGCCAATTATCAGGATACATTCGGATATACTTCCGACCTGGGATTCATCCGTATTTACGGACATATTCTCTCCGAGAACTTTGTGAATTTCTGGGAAGTCCCTAACCTTTTATTGCAGAAGTTCATGGCAGAAGAGTTCACAGCAACTACCAAACTAAAAGTTTCCGCCAAAATGGACGGACAGCAATCCGGGTTGATTGTGATGGGCTGGGACTATTGCTACCTGGGAGTAGAGAAAGAAGGTGATAAATTTATATTGAAACAAGTGACCTGCAAGGATGCAGAGCAAAAGACACCCGAAACAGTCAATCGCCTGGCAGAATTACCTGCCAGCAGAAAGTACGAAGCAGGTTTGTTTCCCAACTACGAAAGAGATATCTATCTACAGGTAAAAGTAGAGAAAGGCGGTATCTGCCACTTCTATTACAGCCTGGATGGTAAGAAATATAAAGCAATAGGTATGCCTTTCACAGCTCGTCAGGGAAAATGGATAGGTGCCAAAGTAGGGCTATTCAGTACCACTCCTTATGGTAAGGAACGGGGATGGGTAGATGCCGACTGGTTTCGCATAGATAAATAAAAAGACTGATTATATGAAAACAAAAGAACTACTGTTCGGTGCATGCTTGTGCATGTTTACAGCTTGCAACATGCCCGAGAAAGGAATGGATGTGGATGTATATGAGGCGCTGGATTACTGTGACGCCCAAGTACAACGCACTTTAACAGAACTAAAAGCGGCAGAAGGTGCTATAGACTACTCTATGATGCCGCGTAATATCATGGACAGCCTCAACACCTGGCATTGCCGAAAAGCAACAAAGGATGAATGGTGCAGTGGTTTCTGGCCAGGAGTTTTATGGTATGATTACGAATATACCGGTAAAGCAACCATAAAGGAAGAAGCAGAGAAATTCACCGAACCGTTGAAGTTCCTGTCACAAATTCCGGCATACGACCATGACCTGGGTTTTCTGATCTTTTGCAGCTACGGTAATGGATATCGGTTGACACATAATCCGGAATACAAACAAGTGATTCTGGATACAGCAGATTCACTGGCAACCTTGTTCAGACCTCGTGTAGGCACCATACTTTCATGGCCACGCAATATAGAAATGTTCGGCGGACACAATACGATCATGGATAATATGATAAACCTGGAAATGCTTTTCTGGGCTGCCAAGAACGGAGGAAACCCATATCTGGCAGATATAGCCGTGTCGCACGCCGATAAGACTATGAAATATCAGTTCCGTCCCGACTACACTTCCTATCACGTAGCGGTTTATGATACTTTGACGGGCGACTTCATAAAAGGAGTTACACATCAGGGATATGCAGACAATACCATGTGGGCACGCGGACAGGCGTGGGCTATCTATGGATATACAGTAGTCTACAGGGAAACATTAGATCCACGATATCTGGATTTTGTACAGAAAGTAACAGATGTATATTTGGAAAGATTGCCGGAAGACTATGTGCCTTACTGGGATTTTGATGACCCCAATATCCCGAATGTCCCACGTGATGCCTCCGCTGCAAGTGTAACCGCATCGGCTTTACTGGAACTCTCCACTTACCTGCCCGGCAAAAAAGGGGATGAATATAAGAATGCAGCTATAAAAATGTTGGCAAGCCTGAGTTCGGATAAGTATCAATGCGGCAAAAGCAAGCCGGCATTCCTCCTCCACTCCACCGGACACTTGCCGAATAATTCAGAAATAGATGCCGCCATCATTTATGCAGACTATTATTATATCGAAGCCTTGGTTCGATTGAAGAACTTAATTGAAAATAAAGCTGTCATATAGAAGCAACGCTATCCCCTCTTACTGTTTTGGTTTGAGGGGAAGCGTAAACCAAAATGTAGAACCTTCTCCCAATTTAGAATTCACTCCGATTTCGCCTCCCATATTCTGAATAATGAGCTGGCAAATAGGCAAACCTAAACCAGTGCCCTGCTTAAAGCTATCCAACTTGATGAAACGTTCGAATATAAGATGGAGTTTATCTTCCGGAATACCAGTTCCCGTATCAGTTACATAATAATAGATGTCTTTTTCACGCACTTCATAGCCATAGCGGATGCTGCCGGTCGATGTAAATTTACAGGCATTAGTCAGGAAGTTCAAAACCAATTGTTGAAGTCTGTTTTTCTCTGAATAAACAACATAATCATCCGGCATCCCCGGCTCAAAAATCAGATCAACCCCATCCTGCAAACGAGACTCAACAACTCCCTTCAAGGTTGCTAGCACTCCATTTAATCCAAATTCCGAATAATACAAATCAAGAACTCCGGCCTCAATCTTGGATAAGTCCAGAACATCATTGATAAGTTGCAGCAAAATTCCATTATTCTTCTCTATGATGCTGACATACTCCTTTTTCTCTTCTTCATCTTCAGTCATAGCCAATATACTGGAGAAGCCAATAATTGCATTCAACGGAGTGCGGATTTCATGACTGATGTTAGCAAGAAAGGCAGATTTCAGACGGTTGGACTCTTCCGCACGCTCTTTGGCAGCAATCAGCTCACGCTCTGCCGCCTTACGCTCCGTAATAAACAATGATGACCCCACCACGATCAAAGGGTTTCCCTTTTCATCATATTGTTCAACAAAAGCACGTGCTTCCATCCAGTCTTCCGAATCGTACGTTTTACCCGGACGATGGACACGATATTCTTCTTTAATTCTAGCAACTTTATTAGCGCGTACATCTTTAAATATTTGTCGGATACGTTCTCTGTCTTCTTCACAAACAAAAGTTAGATAGTCGCTAACATCGGTCGTATAGGTCATTTCCGAAACTTCTTTTTTACCCTGTTCTATCGGTTTGTAAGAACTATATGTGATTTCATCCGTCCGTAAATCCCATTGCCAGGGTAGTAAATCAACAACCTCCAATGCCATAGCCATTTTAGAGTGAGTGAAGCGCTGATTCTGTTCAACCAACTGAAGTCGCTCCAGAATCTTATTTCGCCGAAGTTGGAAAAAGAGAACAACTAACAATAAAACAATACTGCCTACTACCAAGGCAGACTGGTACTTTTCGAGGAAGGTAGGAGGAGCATTCAAATAAACCGTTCCCGGAGGACAGTTTTTAGGAGACAAGCCAAAATCCACCATGTAAGGATAGTTAAAAAGAACCATGGGCTTCGGATTATAATATGGAATATCCCGCGCTTGCTTGCCATCAGCTACAGCATTAATCATCTTCACAATTTCCTCACAGTACAGGTTCATATCATATACACACCCTCCAATTATAGTCCCATCTTCTTCAATACTTGAAATAGAAGAAGATAATGCAAAAAACGGACAAGGCAATGTAGAATTGGCAATCACCTTATAAGAGTTTGCCATCATAAGCATATTACCCGCAAACATTCGTTTGTGGAACCATGAAGCAAATAGAATACCTGTTTCCTCCGGAACCACTTGTCGCAATGTATCCAACAACTGGTCCGGACTCCAAGCACCTGCCGATAAAAACTTATAATTAATATCTGTATATTCAGTGTTAATCAACTCTGAGAGTTGCTGGTCATAATCAATGTCACGGTCAGTCTGATCACCTATTAACAGTAAACTCTTCAGATTCGGAATCATACGACGCAGCAACTGGACACTTTCCGGTATAAAAGCACGTGCAGCAAGAAAAGTCATATTATACTCATTACGCAGATCTTTCAAGTAGATACGATCTTTATATGGAATAATCTGATTGTACATATAGGTAGAATCCGGCCCTATATATCTACTTTCAGCACATACTATCAAAGGTATATCTCCCCAGTGTCTACGCATATCATCACGTAATATCAAAGGAGCATTTCCCAACATCAACACTGCTTTAGGCGGGTTGTTACCATAAGTTGAAAAAAGATTTTCTTTATATTGGTTCAGTATCTCAGGAGTTTCTATCGTCAGGATATTCATGTACTCCACATTCATACTCACATCCTTCCGGTCATATTCTTTCTGCATGATGTGTGAAATGATAGTCTGACTCCATGGAGCACCCGATACATAACTACTGATAATCAGCAAATCGGTACCAGAATTCTCTTTCTTATCATCGGCAGACGCCAGAGCAGAGCAAGATAAAAGGAAAATAAGTAAAAGATATCTAATATGTAGTATTCTCATGATTGCATAACTTGATCGTATTAAAACACAGAAAAACAGCATTTAGTTCATGAAAAGAAAGACTTTCCTTGTGATTATCAATATTTTCTTAGAAATAGTTTTATATTTGCATTCAACAATTATCACGAAAAGCTATTATATATGAAGAAGTTAATTTATCTCTCCGTTCTTGCTTTCTTTGCGGGAAGTATCAGTTCTTGTAAACAAGAGAATCGTCCTCAAGTACTCAATGGAATAGTTTATGATGCTACAATGAATAATATCACCTTGATTACGGGAAAAAATGATACAATAAACATCAGCACTATGGATGCCAATTCGGATAAAGTTCCCGGAGTATTACTGGAGGACAGTGTAGAAGTAACATGTATCAAAGAAAAGATTGAAGGTGGGGAAATCCTGAAAGCTACCGAACTGGTAATAATCAAGAAGTGATATTCATATAAATAAGGGGTGTTCCGAAAATCACCCCTATCTCCTTTTATTCTCTATTCATTAATCGTTGTTCAGCTATGCCCTCATACTTCGTACCCGGGCGTCCATAGTTAGCATAAGGATAAATGGATATGCCACCACGCGGAGTAAAAAGTCCTGTTACCTCAATATATTTAGGATTCATCAGGTGAATAAGATCCTTCATTATAATGTTCACACAGTCTTCATGAAAAGCGCCATGATTACGGAAACTAAACAGATAAAGTTTCAAGCTTTTACTTTCCACCATCTTTATATCAGGAATATAACTAATACGGATTTCCGCAAAGTCCGGCTGCCCGGTTATAGGACATAGGCTGGTAAATTCCGGACAATTAAAACGTACCCAATAATCATTCTCGGGATGCTTATTATCAAAAGCTTCCAGCACTTCAGGAGCATAATCCTGCTTATATTCTGTTTTTCTCCCCAAAAGGGACAGTTGATCTTTTAATTCGGTCATAATTATATTATCCTTTACTAATTAAATATTTCTCTAATCCCTCACGACGTAACTTACATGCCGGACAATGCCCGCAGCCATCACCCTGAATCCCGTTATAACAAGTCAACGTTTCGTTCCGTATCAGATCGAGCACTCCCAATTCATCCGCTAATCCCCAGGTTTCCGCTTTGTCAATCCACATCAATGGAGTATGAATTACGAACTGCTCGTCCATAGCCAGATTCAATGTAACATTAAGCGACTTGATAAAGGTGTCCCGACAATCAGGGTATCCGCTGAAATCAGTCTGCGACACTCCTGTCACGATATGATTGATACCGTGTTCACGGGCATATACAGCAGCAATGCTTAGAAAGAAGAGATTACGTCCCGGCACAAATGTATTGGGATAACTACCGGCTGGCTTTTCCTGATCCATAACCATCGTTGTATCCGTCAGTGAGTTGTGCCCCAACTTACCGATAAAAGACACATCCATTGCTTCAAACTCCACACCAGCTTTACTGGCTATTTCCCGTGCCAGTTCCACCTCTTTCTCATGCTTCTGTCCGTACAGGAAGCTCAAAGCAACTACTCTCTTAAACTCACGTTTTGCCCAAAACAGGCAAGTGGTAGAATCTTGTCCACCACTGAACACTACTAATGCAACTTCTTTATTCACAACCATTCACCACACAGTATTTATCATTACTTCAAATATCTTTGATTTTCAATATATTATAAGAAATATCCTGATCGTACACATCACTACCGTCAATACGTTTAATAGCCGCCACAACACGGATAGTGACCGGAAGAATCAGCACTTCATACAGGGATTTCAATACAATCTGAATACACATCATCACCAGTAATTCAGGCCAGGCAATAATTCCTCCGAAAGCAACAGGAAAGAATATCAGAGAGTCTGCCGTCTCCCCCACTACAGTCGACCAAATGGCACGAGCCGAGAAATGCCGTCCGCCACTTGCCACTTTCATACGACTCATGACATAAGCGTTGAGGAACGAACCAACCAGAAAAGCTGTCAGACTCGCCACCACAATACGAGGCGCCATTCCGAAAACAAAGTTGAAGTGAGCCTCCCCCTCCCAAAATGGCGCAGCCGGTAATGCTACGGCTATCAATCCAAGCATCACCACAAAGAAATTCATAGCAAAACCACTCCAGATAATGAGACGTACTTTACGAAAGCCCCACACCTCAGCAATGCAATCATTGATAATATAAGAAATAGGGAAAACCAGTAACCCTGCGGTAACGGTAATACCGAAAACCTGGATAACTTTAGTTTCAAGAAGATTAGCTGCAATCAGACAAACATTAAATAGAATACCCAGCAGCATAAAGGGTACAGATACTTTTTGCTTCATAAATCCTGTTTTTTACGTGGTGTTCTAGAATACACGACCGCTATTCACGGCATCATAAGATCGTTAAATCGGCTGCAAAGATACGTTTTCTTCCATTGACCGCAAAACCATTTCTAATTTAAGTTGTTCAAAGGGCATTCACCAAAACCTAACTTAATAATGAAGACAATCTTAAAAGTAATGTTTCTGTTGTGCGGCATCGGTCTTATTCCGTCCGTGGCTAAAGCACAAGAAAAAGTGATTATTGACGACGAGGCATCTAACGGCATCGTCATGGTTACCATCGACAAGGCAGGCGACGAAATCGTCCGTATCATGAACGAATCGCAATTCAGGTACATCCACGATCCTAAAGCCCCCCGCTTCCTGTTGATGGATAAAAAAGGAAAATTCGCCCTTGGTATCGGCGGATATGTGCGTGCCACTGCCGAATATGACTTTGGCGGCATCGTGGACAACATGGACTTCATCCCTGCCTACATTCCGAATGCCAGCAAAGTAAAGAACCAGTTCCAAATGGATGCAAGTACTTCCACCATCTTCCTGAAACTGGTAGGGCATACTAAATTACTGGGCGATTTCGTTGTATATACTGCCGGTAACTTCCGTGGCGGCGATAAGGTATTCCAGTTGCGAAATGCTTATATGTCGTTCCGTAATGTAACGGTGGGTTATACTTATGGTGGGTTCATGGATTTGGCTGCATTGCCGTCCACTATCGACTTCCAAGGCCCCAATGGTGCAACTTTTTACCGTGCCACTCAACTTGCCTACACTTACAAAGGTCTGAAAAACTGGCGTTTCCATGCATCTATCGAAGTGCCAAGCGTAGATGGCGCCACGAATGACGAACTCAGCGTAGCCCAACAACGTATGCCGGACTTCACCGCTTACGCCCAATACGGCTGGGGAGCTAACAGCCATCTTCGTGTGGGTGGTATCGTGCGCAGCATGACGTATACCAGCACGCTCAGCAATCATGCATCCGATGTTACCGGATGGGGTGTACAGGCATCTACTTCGTTCAATCTCAGTAAGAAATGGGAAATCTTCGGGCAAGCTACTTACGGAAAAGGTATCGGACAATATTTGAATGATATAAGCAATCTGAATGTGGACATCGTTCCCAATCCAGAAAAAGAAGGCAAGATGCAGGCATTGCCTATGCTGGGCTGGTTTGCCGGGGCACAGTATAATATCTGTCCGAAAATATTCGTATCCGGCACATACAGTATGTCCAGATTATATTCTGAGAATGGTTATCCCAACGATCAACCAAGCAGTTATCGCTACGGACAGTATCTCGTAGCCAATGTATTCTGGAATGTCACTCCAAACATGCAGGTAGGAGCCGAATACCTCCGTGGCTGGCGTACAGATTTCAGCAATTCAACACACCATGCCAACCGAATGAATTTGTTGGTACAATATTCTTTCTAAAAATAACGTATAGATTAAAAATAGCATAGGAAATAAAAAATGGTGCAAATCATCTGATAGTATGTAACTAAGAGATTTGCACCATATCTTTTGTCTTTCTTTTCTCTTTAGACACTCAGCGTTTTGGGATTGCGACGAACATCCCATACAGCGGCAATTTCCACAGTTTGAGTCTCTTCGAGCACCCTATAGATTAGCTTATAATACTTGTGAACTACGAGTGAACGATAAACCTCTACTTGGTCTTCTACAGATGATTCTAAAGGACCGGCGTAAGGGTTCTTAGCTAAAAAAGCTGCCCCCTCAGTCATTTTCCTATAAATATTAAGAGCAGCTTTTTTATCTTTTTGTGCCAGAAATTCATAGCAATTATCAGCATGGACGGTTGCTATAGGTAACCATTTCAACTTCATTAATGCAGAAATTTACGTCGCATCATTTCCTCATTACTTATGCCCAGTCCTAAACGAGATTCTTCCCGTGACTTCCTCAACTCTTCCTTCAACTCCTCCACCGTAAACTGGCAAGGAGCGTTCCGGTAATCATATTCTTCCTCTTCCTGCATCAGGCGCAAGGCATAATCCCGTATTTCCTGTACGATTCTCGGATTCTCAATCTGCATTACAGACTGCACAGTTTCCACTTTCAGGCTGTTTAAGTCGAGCCCGTAAGCCGCAGCAGGCTCATTCACCGTTTGCTTTTGTTCTTCGGAATCAGGATATTTCTTCATAATCACTCCTTTCTTTGATATTGCATCAACAAAAGTACGCAATATTATCCGTAAAAGTTCCCCGTTTCTCTTAAAAGTTTTCTTGAAAAGGAATATCCGAGAAATACGACAAAGCCGCCTCAAGTATAATATACCCAAGACGGCTTCGCTATATAATAAGTAATTATGAAATCAGAAACTGTAATCGATGCTAAGACCGAATACTTTGTTGGTACGGCTGTATACGTTCGTACCACTCAATCCGGTGCCATTATAATTTTGAGAAGTTTTAGTATAATCATCATAGGTTGTCCACATATAACCCACGTTCAGATTAGCTTTTTCACTCAACTTCAACTTTGCTCCAAAGCCCAAAGTATAAGAATCGCAAGAGAAGCTGGTGTCACTCTGATAGTCGTTAGACAATCCATAGTCTGTAATCTGACCACCGCAGCTCACCGTCAGTCGCTTGGTTACATCCCATTCAATACCAGCCAGATACTCGTTTGTTCCCTTTGTCAGGAATTTCTGCTTGCCGTCAGCCATTCCCGCACTCTTATCGTCAAAGAAGTGGTACTCTACAGATGCACGCAGCACTGGAAGGAATTCATAAGCAGCAGCTACGGAAAGCATGGAAGGAATATCATTCGGAGTATTCACACCATGTTTGAAAGCGGCCAAAGCATCATTAGGATGGGAATTTTCTTTTGTATTATTTTCAATATTCAGATTGGTCTTGAACTCATATTTCGCACCAATATTCAGTTTGCCTATTTTAGCATCCACGCCGATAACCGGAGTCAATCCCCAACCGGTCTGGTCACAATCCAAAGCAAGTTTCGTTTGTTCTGCACCACCCAGACTTTCCTTCAGATTGGCAGTCAGATAACCTTTATACCCACCGGTGAAATAATTCATACGTCCGCCGGCAAATGCAGAAAGCCATTCATTAATCTTATAAGTCAATCCCAACTGCACAGAGTAGATATATTGTCTACCATCCATAGCGCTGTTGATGTCATACATATTGGGGGTAAGAATAGGACTCTTTCCCTGGGTTTCTTTATATTTATCTACACTTGCTTGAAACAGACCTGCCATAGCCAATGATTCAAACATGGGCAAGCCATCATCAAACGATGCTTTTCCTCCACCGCCGGTGATTGCAAAGAAACCGGAAATGGTCCAATCACCACTCTTATATGCAGCAAACACACTGGGAATAACCGGTGCGGCAGCTTTCCCTTTATAATATTTAGAATAAGGAGAAGTAGTTGGTTGTGCACCATCCAGACCACTATAAGTCAAAAAGTTGGCATCAATATTTCTCGTTTGATAAGCACTCTGAATACTCAAAGACATATGAAAACCGTCATTCGGCAAAAATGCCAGACCTGCCGGATTGGACAAAGCACCATCTATTTCAGTTGTAGCACCACGAGATAGCATACGAAGAAAAGCAGCATGCTGATTTGTATTCGTCAGCAGTCCTCCTGCAAAAGTTGAAGTTGAAACGATTAGCATCATAAAGCTAATCAAGCTAATTTTTCTCATCTAAATCTTTTTTAATTGTTAGCGGGCGCAAAGGTACAATAATATTGCACATCAGAAAGCATTTTGTGCAGAAAGATGCATTGCAGACAAAAATTAATTGAAAAAAGAAACTGTTTCTAATGAAACTGATAAAGAAAAGATCATGGAGGATGTATAACAGAACCGTAAGGAGAGAATCTCGTAATCATGAACAACGAACCATAATCTCACAACCAACTAATCTCAAACATGCAAGAAACTAATCTCTGCACCGCAAGAAACTAATATTTTCCTTGCATATAATTATTCATACATCAATTGTGTTTGTTTCTTACAATAATTATATTAATTTCTTACAACAGATATTGTAAGAAACTTAAATAGTTATAGTATGAATAATTATATGCAAGGAAAATATTAGTTTCTTGCGGCGCGGAAATTAGTTTCTTGCAAGAGCAGAATTAGTCTGCCGCAAGTGTGCAATTGACAGAGAAGGCTACCCGTAAACCCATGCAACTTCTGAACCTTATCATTCACACACGTGTTATTTATACTATATATACTAAATTCTAAAAACTTCAGAAATCATGGCATATACAATTGCTTTTTTCGGCACTAAGCCCTATGACGAGGCTTCGTTCAATGAGAAAAATAAAGAGTACGATTTTGAACTCCGCTATTATAAAGGGCACCTGAACAAACACAACGTGATACTGACACAGGGTGTGGATGCCGTCTGCATATTCGTAAATGACACTGCAGATGCGGACGTGCTGCGTATGATGGCCGATAATGGCGTAAAATTGCTGGCATTGCGTTGTGCCGGGTACAACAATGTAGACCTAAAAGCAGCAGCCGAATGTGGCATCACGGTGGTACGTGTCCCCGCCTATTCGCCTTACGCCGTAGCCGAGTATACCGTTGCCCTCATGCTTTCGCTGAACCGCAAAATTCCCCGTGCCACTTGGCGCACCCGTGACGGTAACTTCTCCCTGCATGGATTGCTCGGCTTCGACATGTACGGAAAAACAGTCGGCATCATCGGCACCGGAAAGATTGCAAAGAAGCTCATCATGATTCTGCGCGGCTTCGGAATGAACATTCTGGCTTATGACTTATATCCCGACTATAACTTTGCCCGCGAACATCAGGTAGTATATACCACGCTGGACGAACTTTATCACAGTTCGGACATCATTTCCCTACACTGCCCCCTCACCGAACAGACCAAATATCTCATCAACGACTACTCCATCAGCAAAATGAAGGACGGCGTAATGATTATAAATACAGGGCGCGGACAACTGATACACACCAATGCCCTGATAGAAGGCTTGAAAAATAAGAAAATCGGTTCCGCCGGACTGGATGTGTATGAAGAAGAAAGCGAATACTTCTACGAAGACCAATCGGACCACATCATTGATGACGACGTACTGGCACGCCTGCTTTCGTTCAATAATGTCATTGTAACCTCACACCAGGCGTTTTTCACCCGGGAAGCATTAGAAAACATTGCTTCGACTACATTGCAGAATATCAGAGAGTTTACAAGTGGGAAAGCCCTAGAAAATAAAGTAATATAAGAGAGCTCGTAGCTGTGTAGCTTTTCTACTAAACTTTTTCAAAACCTGTTTGTTATCTAAACATATCAACCATTTAAAAGAAAGGAATTAATTATGAAAAAAGTAATAGACAAAGCTGAAAGCCGTGGACGTGCTCTATATGATTGGCTCGACAGTCACCATACATTCAGCTTCGACACCTAATTATAACCCGCGTCGTATGAACTTCGGCGCCCTGCGTGTACTGAACGACGACCGTGTAGAACCAGGTAAAGGCTTCGGCACCCACCCGCATAAAAACATGGAAATTATCTCCATCCCTCTGAAAGGAAAGCTGAAACATGGCGACAGTCAGAAGAACAGCCGCTCCATCACGCCGGGTGACATACAGACCATGAGTGCCGGTACCGGTATTTATCACAGTGAAATGAACGGCAGTGACACCGAACCGGTAGAGTTCCTGCAAATCTGGGTAATGCCGGAGAAGCTGAATACACCACCTGCCTATCAGGATTATGACATCCGCCCGTTGCTGCGCAAGAACGAACTGACGTTGATTGTTTCACCGGACGGTGACGCTCCTGCCAAGATGCTGCAACAGGCATGGTTCTCCATCGGAGAGATAGAAGCAGGCAAAAAGATCGGCTACCACATGCACCAGTCGCATGCAGGGGTGTACATCTTCGTGATCGAAGGTGAAGTGAAGGTGGACGACACTGTACTCTCACGCCGTGACGGCATGGGTGTATATGACACTCACAGCTTTGAGCTGGAAACACTGAAAGACTCGCATATCCTGCTGATGGAAGTGCCCATGTAAGTCTTTTAGATAAAAATAACAGCTAAAAGCCAAGGTTTGTGTAGCGTTTTTCGTAATATTGCGCTATAAATTGACCCTTGCATGAAACTTGATTACATTTACCATAGCGGCTTCGCGATTGAAGCGGACGGAGTGACAGTCATTATCGATTACTACAAAGATTCCTCTGAAACGGAATATAATAAAGGTATCGTTCATGACTATCTGTTGGGAAGACCCGGAGAACTATATGTGCTCTCTTCCCATTTTCACCCCGACCACTTTAATCGCGAAGTTCTTTTATGGAAAGCCGGACGCCCGGATATTCACTACATCTTCTCCAAGGACATCCTGAAACATCGTCGCGCCACACGTGAGGATGCCACCTATATAAATAAAGGTGATGTGTACGAAGACCCGAATATCCGTATCGAAGCATTCGGTTCCACGGACGTGGGCATCTCTTTTCTGATCGACCTGCAAGGCATCCGGCTGTTCCATGCCGGAGACTTGAATAACTGGCATTGGAGTGAAGAGTCCACCCCACAGGAAATCCGGAAAGCGGAAGGTGACTTCCTTGCCGAGGTGAAGTGCCTCCAGCAGACCGCCCCTTCGGTAGACGTAGCCATGTTTCCAGTGGACAACCGCATCGGAAAAGATTATATGAGAGGTGCGGAACAATTCGTGGAACGGATAAAAACCGCTATCTTTGTACCTATGCACTTCAGCGAGGAATACAAGGGCGGAAATGCTTTCCGGAAGTTTGCCGAAAGCAAAGGTTGCCGTTTCCTTTCCATCACCCGCAGGGGCGAAAGTTTCGATATTACTCAATAAAACATACGCATTATGAAAAATTTGACACAGTTTCTTTTTATGCTGTTATGCATCTGTCTGCCGGCCACAGCGTTTGCAGACGCCAATAAAGATAAAGATGACGACAGCAAGTATCTGGCAGGTGCAGTACCCGAAGTAGATGGAAAAGTGGTATTCACCAAAGAATTCAGCATTCCCGGCATGTCGCAGGAAGAAATCTTCAAACGCATGCAGAATTGGATGGAAGCACGGCTGAAAAAGAATGAAAACACCAGTCGCGTAGTCTACACCAATCCGGAAGAAGGACAAATCGTAGGTACGGGAGACGAATGGATCGTGTTCAGTTCGAGTGCGCTTTCTCTGGACCGCACAAAGATACTCTATCAGATTTCAGTGGTCTGCGCACCTGAGAAGTGTACGATGGAAGTAGAGAAAATCCGTTTCAACTATCGCGAAGGCAAAGAGAAATATACGGCAGAAGAATGGATTGTAGACAAGTACGCACTGAATAAAGCCAAAACCAAATTGGTGCGCGGACTTGCCAAATGGCGTAGAAAAACTGTAGACTTTGTAGACGACCTGGCTCTTGGAGCAGCCGAAGCCCTCAGTGCAAGCACTGCTAAGAAAGCAGCCGAAGCAGCTGAGCAGAAGGAAGCAAAGAAAGAGGAAAAGAGTGTTGTAAACTCTGGTCCGATAGTAATTGCCCCAAAAGCAGAAGTTGAAGTGAAGACTCCGGCTGAAACCAGCAAAGTCACAGTAATCCCTGCCACTCCGCTCACCCCGGCTACTCCTGCAACGTCAGGTACAGTGCCCGGCTACAAAGAAGTAGCTCCGGATCAATTGCCGGCAAATGCCATCCAAATGGGTGCGGGCAAGTTAGTGCTTGTAATCGGCTCGGATGCTTTCAACATGACCATGATGACAGCAAACGCAGGTGGTTCATTGGGCAAATCATCAGGCAAGCCTGTTATTTTCAGCTTCCTTTCTCCCGACCAGCCTTACGAACAGATGGAGACGGCAGAAACTTACACTGTTCGTTTCTATCCGGCAAACCAAAACGAACCGTCAGTTGTTTTGGAATGTAAGAAGATGCCTTCACAAGCTCCGATGGAAGGTCAACCACGCATGTATGTGGGTGAAATCCTGAAGGCATTCGTAAAATAATCACTAACAACTAATCACTAATTACGTGGAAATAAAAGCTAAATTCGATCATTTTAATATCAACGTTACCAACTTGGAACGTAGTATTGCTTTCTATGACAAAGCATTGGGACTGAAAGAACATCATCGTAAAGAAGCCTCAAACGGCTCCTTCACATTGGTTTACCTGACAGATAACAGCACAGGTTTCCTCCTGGAACTGACTTATCTGAAAGATCATCCGCAAGCTTATGAACTTGGAGAGAACGAAAGCCATTTATGCTTCCGTGTTGCCGGTGATTATGAAGCTATTCACCAATACCATAAAGAAATGGGTTGGGTATGCTTTGAAAATACAGCTATGGGATTGTACTTCATCCATGATCCGGATGATTACTGGATAGAGGTGCTTCCGGCAAAATAGAGTAAAAATGATAGGGCGATAGGGTGATAAAGTGATAGGGTGATAAAGCGATGAGCGTACATTCCCCTATCACCTTATCACCCTATCACTTTCTATTTATGACGACCTGCCCTTTTCTTCCGTATATCCGCCTTCATCTTGGCAGCACCGGAACCATGTTTCCCGGTAATATACGATTTCTTCTTGGCTTTAGTTTTCACCTTTCCATCTTCCTTGGGTTTGTCTTTCTTTCCTTTAAAGACGATACCGCCCATTATTGCATCTTCTATACTCATATTCGGTTTCTATTACTATTACATTTATAAGCCGGTACAAAGATAACCATTTTCTACCACTTTCCTGACATTCGGAATATTACAATCAGAATTTTCTATGCTAACGGGAAGCAAACGGTGATACGGGCTTCTTCACTTTCAACCGTATAACTACCATGAGAGATTCCTACAAACAAACGATTGATATCATGCTGTATCTGCTGCAATCTGTCGGAGGAAGATATAGACAAAGGACTTCCGGTGACTGCCAGTTCAATCTCCCGCTCGTGATTCGTTCCGGTAAGTTTACAATGAATTGTAACGGTATCTTTCGCGGTAAAGAGGGAAGTCATTAATTTGTGGAATCTGCTGCTATCAATGCGGAACATCAACGACTCCACATCGTGCTCAAAAATAACGTTAGCAAGATTTCCCTCCTGCATGCCTGCCATATAAATCGCGTCACGACAAAGTTGGACCACATCATACGATTGTATATCGAAACGCATCATTCCTGACTCCAGGCGAGACAGGTCAAGCACATTATTTACCAACGTTATCAACTTTTCCGCATTCACCGTAATGCTGGATGAATACTCAGTCCTTTGTTCGGGCGTAAGCGTACTTCTTTCAACCGACAATAGCTTAGAGAGCCGGACAACACTGTCCAGAGGCACCTTTATATCATTGACTATATTCTTTAAAAAGACGTCCTTCATGTGGTTAGCCTTCCGGGCCAGTTCACTTGCCGCACGTGTCTCAGCTTCGGCTTTCTTCAGAAGAGAGCGAATATACAAGGTACGGATGGTAAACGTCAGTATTATAATAAGGAGTATCGTAACCGAAGCAAAAGTCAACCATCTTACCTTATTCTGAGTCTCCGCCTGTTTCAGTAACTCCTTTTTTATCCGGTAGTTACTCTGAACAGTCTCTTCCTGTTGTGCCCGGAAATAGTGTATAAGGGAGTCACCTATCTGAACAATCTCTTCATAGGTATCCAAAGCCGCTTCTTTCCTTCCGGCATCCCACAGGTATTGTGCTTTTGTCTTCCGGACATTTCGTTCATACCAGGGTTGCAGACCTTTACTACGTTCCAATACCAAGTCCAGTTCTGTAAAACAAGCATCCCAGTCTTGAACCAGATGATAATAATCGGCCCAAGAGAGATGGTACTGAAAATAATAAGGCAGGAATACGTCTTCAGTATAGTGCTTCTTCGCCATCAAAAGATGGGACTTTAGCTTAGGGATTTCTCTCACTTTCGCATAGATCTGGCAGAAACGCAGTTCATTATCCAACAACCGGTCCCGATATAAAGGATAATTAGCTGGCTTTGCTCCTGCTAATTGTTCCAGTATTTCTTTCTCCTGATTCAAAATATTCACCGCATTCTCTACATCTATCAGGCCAATATAACAACCGCTCAATCCCCAATAAGTATCTAATTTCTCACGTGTACTTATCATCGGGCACTTCAATGCTTCCTTATAAGCCTCTGCACCTTCTGCATACTGTTCTGAGTATCCATAAGCGGAGCCTAAAGCAATATAAGAAGTCATTAATGTCCCGTTAAAGTGGATAAATAGTTCTTTGAAATAATTGAAATACAGTCTTTTACGAGCTCTTTTGTGAGTCCCCGGACTTGAAATCGTAACTTCGCAGTCTAAAATTAGACTAGCATGTTCATCGATAAGTACATTTTTGCTCAACTTACAAGCTTTTTAGATAGAGATCACTTTAAATATCTTGTGAAGAAATACAATGGAAACCATTATGTAAAACACTTCACTTGTTGGAATCAACTTCTTGCAATGATGTTTGGTCAGCTCAGTAATCGAGAAAGTTTACGTGACTTAATTGTTGCTTTACAAGCTCATCAAAGGAAACGCTACCATCTTGGATTGGGACGTGAACCTATTGCAAAAACTACTCTTGCAACCGCTAATCAAAATCGTGATTACAGAATCTTTGAAGACTTTGCTTTCTATATGATGAAAGAAGCTTCTGAAAAACGCGCAACCAACATTCTGGATATACCAGGAAAGAAGTACGCTTTTGATTCTACGACCATTCCCCTATGTCTTGCAACGTTTCCTTGGGCTAAGTTTCGTAGAAAGAAAGGTGGCACTAAAACTCATGTCCTTTATGACATTGAAGCACAAGTACCAGCATTCTATACTGTAACAACAGCTTCCAAACATGATTCTACGGTAATGAATACAATTCCTTATGAACCAAATGCTTACTATATATTCGACAGGGCTTATGATTCATTCAGAGAACTTTATAGGATACATCTTACAGGTTCATATTATGTTATTAGAGCCAAGACTAATTTAAAGTACGAGGTTATCAAATGGAAACGTAGGATGCCTAAGAATATCCTAACTGATGCAGAAGTAAAACTTACGGGATACCTCTCGGAGAAGAAATACCCAGAAACCTTCAGACTTATCAGATTCTATGACGAAGAAGATGATCGAGAATTTACTTTTCTTACAAATGCGAAGCATATCACTGCTAATGATGTTGCTAATCTTTATAAAAAAAGATGGTTGGTCGAGCTGTTCTTCAAATGGCTGAAGCAGCATCTCAAAATAAAGAGATTCTGGGGTACAACCGAGAATGCCGTCAGGATACAGATTAGTGTTGCAATAATCACGTATTGTTTGGTAGCTATTGTCCAACATGATATGAAACTGAATCGTTCGACTTATGAGGTCTTGCAGATTCTAAGCATATCCTTGACTGACAAAACACACTTAAGTGATCTGTTCGAGAAGACTAATTTCAATGATGTCAAAGAGCAACTTAATCCCCTTATTCCGGGGTTATTTATTTAATTTTTAATTTATCCCGATTTTAACGGGACACTAATGATAAGAAGTGTATATTCCTTTTTCATATCCCAACTTTTCAGCATCCGCCTTCATCTGCTTAGCTTGCAAAACAGCATATTCAATATTTCCTCTGGAACATTGAATATCAAGCACTGCTTCCCAGGAAGAAAAATAATATTCGTAGGATTTCAAACGATGACTGCACTCTTTCATAAGCGCCAATTGTCGTTCCATTTCCGGCAAGTCTCCTCGATATTGCGAATATCGGAACATCTCATGGCAAAGAATCAACTCAAGCCGTCCGTTACGAAGAGCTTTTGCTGCTTGTAGAGCAGAGTCAGCGAGCTCGATAGACCAGTCCGCCCTGATATTTTGCTGATACATATCTTTCAGATATTCCACACGTACCGTATCCACCGGCATGCTATGATATACTTTGAAAATACTATCACGCAAGATTTGTTCCTGAGGAGTCAATCCGGCAGAAACGTGCAGCACTGAGCCTAACAATATCAATAAGATATAAAGTCGTTTCATGCCTCACTCCTTTCTCCCAACGGATGGGTAAAAACAAACCGTGCCCCGTCTGTATACGAAGGGTCTATACAAATATCACCTCCCAGACGCTTGATGATAAGTCGGCAGATAGATAGTCCTAATCCGGTTCCCTGCGCTTTTTCATCCAGCTTCTCAAATCTTCCAAATAAGCGGGAATGGAGTTCGGGAGCAATGCCGCAACCGGTATCAGTTACTGCAAAATGGGCCTCATCTCCCTTCTGTTCCAGGCTCAAGGTGATTTGTCCCTGCTTCGTAAACTTAGAAGCATTGACAATCAGGTTGATCAGAACTTGTTGTAAACGGGAGGAATCAGTATCTATCATAAGAGAATCCAAATCTGAACGGAACAGGATATCCGCTTGTGTATGCTTTATCTTTTCCATCGTCTGCACTACATATTTACATAAGGCTACGGCATCGCAGGAAGCAAGATGAAACTGCATGTGTTCAAGGTCTATACAAGAAATATCCACACATCATTAATCAGTTTCAGCAGTAAATCAGAGTTCAGCCGTATAATGTCATCACACTCCCGTATGGTGTCATCATCAATGCCATCCATGCTCAGAATGCTTGAAAAGCCGGCAAGTGCATTCAGCGGAGTTCTGACTTCATGACTCATATTGGAAAGGAAAAGGCTTTTATTCTTCACCGACTCTTCTGCCAGAATCTTAGCTTCTTCCAACTTCTTCCGGGAAATGGTAAGCTGTTTATTCTGTCGCCTGAAAAAGAAGAAACAGACTAAAAAAGCAGCACTTAAAAACAGGACGATTCCGATGAAGTAAGAAAGCAGACGGTTAGCATATTCTTTATTCTGTAATTCAAGCTCGTCTATCCGGTAAGTGGCACGCAAGTCTTCTATTTCTTCACCGTAAATCTGCTGATAGATAGAATCACACTGGCTGCTCAACTCTTGATAAGTCTGATAAGCTTCTTCATAGTTTCCCGCCTCTACTGCCTGCTGCGCCTTTTGTCTTAGTGAGACGCCATCAGAAGCCGCAACGCTGAAAGCGAATAGTCCTGATAGCAGCATCAAACCCAAAAGTTTTTTTTTCATTTGCCTGAAATTACATGGTTTCCATAAGAAGTAAGTATACAGCCTTCGCTACACCTACGCTACAAAGATAGCTTTTTTCTACTAATAGACTGCATTTTTCGTATCTTTGCGGACAACTTTTAAAGATTGAATAGAATGAACACTACGCTGCTTTCTGCTGATAAGGACCCGATGGGTGCTGCTATTGCCGATTATTATAAACGACACAAGGCCGAACGGCTACGGGTTTTCTCCTCACAGTTCGATGAGGATGAAATTCCGGTAAAGGAACTTTTTCGCATGGAAAAGCAGATGCCTCTTCTGGAACGTACCGCCCTGCAACTGGCTACGGGAAAGATTCTGGATGTGGGAGCCGGAAGCGGTTGTCATAGTCTTGCCTTGCAGGAAGCAGGCAAGGATGTACATGCCATTGATATTTCACCACTTTCAGTAGAAGTGATGCAACAACGCGGTGTACGGCATGCCACATTACTCAATCTGTTCGATGGACATTTCCAAGAGACATACGACACTATATTAATGTTGATGAACGGTTCTGGAATCATCGGTCAGTTGGAGAACCTGCCTGCCTTCTTCAAAAGAATGAAGCAACTGCTACAACCCAGCGGCTGCATCTTTATGGACTCCAGTGATCTGCGCTATCTGTTTGAGGAAGAAGACGGAAGTTTTGTGATCGATCTGGCAGGTGACTATTATGGAGAAATAGACTTCCAGATGCAATATAAGGATATTCTGGGAGAGTCATTCGACTGGCTTTACATTGATTTCCAGACACTCAGTCTTTATGCAGCCGAAAATGGTTTCCAAGCGGAGTTGGTAAAAGAGGGAAAGCATTACGATTATTTAGCCAAGTTGACCTTGAAATAAGGTCAACCCGGACTTTCTGTTTATTATTTCTTTGCCAGCATTTCATCTATCTTCTTCGTTAATGCGGCAAATTCCTCCTCATTGTACAAGCGGGTCAGCATCACAATGCGCCCGTCTTTATCAATCAGTACATTGCGGGTAATGCCGGCATTACGAAGCGCATATTTGGCAAAGATATCTGCACCGGGATCTAATCCCAAAGGATAAGTAACACCGGTTGATTTGCCGAATGCAATCACTTTGTCCAACGGCTCATCACGGTCTATACCAATAAGAGCAAATGCTGAATTATCTTTGTGTTTCAGCCAGATATCTTTTTCTATGAAAGGCATCTCTTTGCGGCATACCCCACACCAACTGGCAGTGAACTGTAACATCACTGCCTTTCCACGAAGTTCGGAAAGGGTAACTTTCTTACCGTCTGTCAGGGTAATGGTAAAGTTGGGAGCCATCTCCCCTACTCTTACAATGTAGCCGGTGCTATCGGCAGCTACTTCCTGTGCTTTGCCCGATAAACTGCAAAGGGCAAACAGGATAAAAATCAAACTCTTTACTACTTTCATCGATCTTATACTTTAGTTATTTTAAAACGGGAACAATAACGGGAGCACAAAGATCATCACAATTCCCATAATTATCTGTAAAGGCAAACCTACTTTAACATAATCCATGAATGTATAACGTCCTGCAGGCATCACCAATGCATTGGGCGGAGTTGAGAACGGAGAAGCAAAACACATACTGGCTGCCACGGTTACGGCAAATAGGAATGGATACGGACTCAAATCCAACTGTATGGCAGACTGAAGCGCAATCGGTGCAAGAAGTACTGCCGTAGCCGTATTACTAATAAACATAGTCATCAGCGAAGTGGTGAAATAAATACCAGCTAATAACACATAAGGTCCGTAACTACCTAGCCCGTTTACCAGCGATTGGGACACCAATTCGGAAGCTCCGGTCTTTTCCAGCGCCAACGACATAGGCAACATAGCGGCAATCAGAACAATACTTTCCCAGTTAATAGTTTTATATGCCGCTTCCACATTTCGAAAACAGCCGGTAAGCACCATCAGCAAACCTGCAATCATTACTGCAGTTACCGGAGCGACAGGGATGAAATCGAACATCATCATTACCACCATTCCCAACATGATAATGGCGGCAACAGGTGCTTTATGATTCAGGGTTACTTTGGCAGCCTCAGCAAGCGGTTGTCCGAGTACTACCCAATCAGAGGGATCTTCACTCAAACGCGCTATATTCTCCCATGTTCCTTGCACCAACAGCACATCTCCCGAATGCATCTTTTCATCCTTCAGATTCTTCAGGATATACTGACGTTTGCGTTGGATACCCAGAATATTCACCCCATATTTCTCTCTGAAACCAGAATCCTTTACCGGCTTATTGACCAGGTTAGAAGCAGGCATCAATACAATTTCAGCAATACCGATTTCTGTGAATTCAAGTTCATCACTCTTTGATTCTACGGTGCCTTCTGCATCATGCGTATCCAGTAACTTCAATGTATTTTCTTCTGCAAAGCGCTCCACATTCGTAAAATCGCCCAGTACATACAGAATATCATTCTCCTGAATAATGGTATCAGCAGCGGCCATTTCCTGACTCATCGTCTTAAAGAAATGACGGCGCGAAGAAGATGACTGACGGCGAACCTCCATTATACCCACATTATAACGTTGTGGAATACCCAGTTCCTGTATGGTCTTTCCAGTTAAAGGGGATCTACTCTCCACTCGTACCCGACACAAGTTCTGGAACAGTTGGTACTCTCCTGCCAGCTCTTTCAGTGATTTATTCTTTTTGCCCTTACGATCCTTATCGCCTTTCTTAGTCAGGAAAATTTTGCTCAATGGAATCAGTATCACCAATCCGACAGCTACACAAACCAGTCCGACAGGAGTAAATGAGAAAAAAGTAAGGGGCGCATATCCAGCAGAAGTCAGTGCTTCCTGAATTACAAGGTTCGGTGGTGTACCGATAAGTGTCATCATACCTCCCATACTACTGGCAAATGCAAGCGGCATCAGCAGACGACTGACATTAATCTGTGTTCCCATAGCCATACTGACAACAATAGGAAGCATCAAAGCTACCGTTCCGGTATTGCTGACAAAAGCGCCGATGAAGGCAGTCACCAGTACAATAAGAATAAAAAGCTTTAATTCGCTATCACCGGCTAATTTTAGGATACGACTACTGATCATTTTCGCCAAACCCGTCTGAAAAATGGCACCGCCCACAACGAACAATCCTATCATCATGATCACGACGGAATTGGAGAAACCGGTCAATGCTTCCTCCGGAGTTAGAATACCGAATATAATTAGTAACACCAAAGCACAAAGCGCCACCAAATCCGAACGCACTTTGCCACTCATAAAAAATATCGCAGAAAGGAATAAAACAATGAGAGTAATATACATATAGATATAAAATTTGTCAGTTATTAAACAATTCAACAGTGATTTTTGTTCTAAAGCGTTGCAAATATCACAAAAATCAGCACAATGAACAATAGGGTGAATCCTTTTTGAACTAAATAGGCGACAAATATCTCACTAAATTATAAATAAAGTATAGATTATTAGCATAATATTTATAACTTTGAATCCGGGAATGATATTATGGGATCACCTCTTTTATCAGTTAAATTCTATAACAACAATGGGAAACGACAACACAATTACAGGCACCTTCAATGGAACAATCCACCTGGAATACCTGCCATGCATCAATTATGCAATGATACACAACCATGTGCCTTCATGCAATTTCTGCGAACTAATGAACAGTGATGAAGTCGATTGGAACAATATCAAAGTTTCGATAGATGGAGAACTTATTAAGCACTCAGAGAGTATTCTCGAAGTTATTCCGCACGGACAGAACATTCAAATCAACAACCTGGAAATATCACCTGAAAGTGAAAAATTAATCGAATTGACAGAAGGCATCGATACTATCTTTCATCTGGTTATTATGATTTCCGGTGAGATAGCCCATCAGCAAACATTTCCCATCAAACTGATGGCATACGATCAGTGGACCGGTTCCAGGATTATGCCCGAACTCTTAGCTACATTTGTTACTCCCAATCATCCCATACTTTCAAGAATAAGCGTAAAAGCCTCACAATTCCTCGAAAAGTGGACCGGAAACTCTGCCTTAGACGAGTATCAGACACAGGACCCCAACCGAGTACGTGCACAGGTAGCTGCTATTTATGAAGCTCTCCGGTCTGAGTCTTTAATATATTCTACGGTTCCAGCTAGCTTTGAAACTTCGGGGCAGCGTATCCGCTTGGTAGATAATGTACTCACCAGCAAACTAGGTACATGTATAGACCTGACTTTACTCTATGCTTCCTGTCTGGAAGCCAATGGCATTCATCCTCTTTTAGTCTTGTTGAAAGGACATATATTGGTAGGTGCATGGCTTACAGAAGATATTTATCATCAAACCGTAGGCGATGATGCTTCCTTTCTACTCAAAGGGAGTGCAAATGGTATCAGCGACATTGTATTAGTAGAGACAACCGCACTGGCATCTTCTCAAAATATTTCATTTGAAGAAGCTGCTGCAATGGCTCAGAGAGAACTCAAAGAAGAAAACAGATTCGAGCTGTTTATTGATGTATATAGGTGCAGACTGGATAAAATCCGTCCATTGCCACAACGCATAAACCATAACGGTGAATGGCAAATAGAAAACAGTGGAATAGAACATGAGAATGTAACCCAAAGAATACACCAACTGGACCGGTATGAAATAAAGCTGGAGGACAGCAAGGATGAAATAACCAAGCAGATTATTTGGGAAAGAAAACTACTGGACTTTTCTTTACGCAATAATCTGATCAACATCCGGCTTGGCAGAAGAGTTATACCATTCATATCTTTCGAAATTGATCATCTGGAAGATCATCTGCAAGCCGGAGAAAACTACCAGATATTATCCAGTCCTGCTAAAAGTAAAATAGAACCGGGTGAGACAGGGCTCTATGATTCTTCTTTATGGAAAGAGAATTTGGAAGAATTAGTAATCAGCGAGCTGAGAAACAAAAAACTCCGTTCTTATCTGACAGAAAGCGAACTACAGAATTCACTCAAATTTGTATACCGTACATCGCGAACCGCCATTGAAGAAAATGGTGCCAATTCACTATTCCTCGTTTTAGGAATCTTGAAGTGGTACGAGTCTCCTAAGAGTGTAAAACCACGCTTTGCTCCTATCTTGCTATTACCGGTAGATATTGTGCGTCGTGGAGGCTCAAGTGGATATATCATTCGCACCAGAGATGAAGAAATTATATTGAATATAACGCTCGTCGAACTATTGAAACAACAGTTTAGCGTTAATCTTTCTGGGCTGAATCCGTTGCCGAAAGACGACAGCGGCGTAGACGTGAAAAAGATATTCGCTACAATTCGCACCTGCATCCGCAATATGAAAGGTTGGGATGTAGTGGAAGAATCCATGTTGGGGCTATTCTCATTCAACAAGTTTGTCATGTGGAACGATATTCATACCAATGCAGACAAATTGAAAGAAAATGCCATTATAGCCAGTCTGATGGAAAATCGTATTCAATGGCAGGATACGAGTCCGGAGATTGACGCCAGAGAAATAGATAGAAATCTTGAACCTATCCATTTTGCCATTCCTGTTGATGTTGATTCTTCGCAGCTGGAAGCCGTCATTGAATCAGGAGAAGGAAAGAGCTTCATATTGCATGGCCCTCCGGGAACCGGCAAATCGCAGACCATTACTAATATGATAGCCAATGCCCTGTACAAAGGAAAGCGTGTGCTGTTTGTAGCAGAAAAAATGGCGGCACTTTCTGTTGTACAAAACCGTCTGACCAAGATAGGATTAGATCCGTTCTGTCTGGAACTACATTCCAATAAAGTCACTAAATCCCATTTTCTAGCTCAGCTTCAGAAAGCTATAGAAGTCATTCACATTCAGTCTCCAGTCGAGTTTGAAAGCACTTCAATGCAATTATTTGAGCGTAGAAAGAAATTAATCGATTATATGGAAGCATTGCATCACCCCCATGTTTCCGGTTTCTCTCTCTACGATTGCATTACAAACTATTTATCAATACAGGGAGATGAATTGTCTATCGACTTTTCTCTGTTGCCCTCCATCACCAAGAATCAACTGACAGACTTTTACGAAAAGATCCAAGAACTGGATACAGTTTTTCAGATAACAGGGCATCCGCAAGACCACCCGTTAAAGGGACTGGAACCATACGATACTTCCATAGAAAGCTCTCAGAAACTACAAGCCGGAATCAGGCGCTTTATAAATTTATTCACTTCGATTACCGCTAACAGAAAGTTGCTTTCAAATAGTCTGGGAATCTCGATACCTGATAATTGGGATGGGATCAATTGGATGGGTAAGATGTGTACCCAGCTTCTATCCATCCCATATCTGAATAAAACGTTATTGGAAATGGGTGGTAATACCGACTTGATAGAAGAATGGAAAAATGTTGTCCTGTCCGGTCGTAAACGAGATCAGTTACAAACCGAACTAGGCAAAGACTACGCACCCCAAATTCTAGAAGAAAATGCATTTGCCCTTCAGCAAGAGTGGAAAGCTATCGAATTGAAATGGTTCTTACCCAAATTCTTTGCCAAACGTTCTTATTTGAAAAAACTCAAACTTTACAATACGAGTTTGCAAGCGGTACAAATACCAAGCCTGTTAGAAAAGCTAAATGCTTATCAAAAGAATAACAAAATCATTCAGGAACAATCTTCCGAATTATCATCTTCTTTCGGCTTCTTAGGAAGAAAGAGCAAAGAGAAATGGGATGATATTGATTCTATACTTAAGAATCTTCCGATAATTTACAACACTTTATCGGAATACGCAGCAATCGTTCAACAGCCATTTGCGGAAGTTCTGAATCAATTTGCAAATAAAATCAGTATTGACTGGAACGCATTCCAGCAGTCTAATGAAAATACATTCAGGCAATTAATCGATACATCCAACGAGTTGAATACGGTTCTCAATGAAATAAAAGGTTCATGCTACATACAACTGCCGGATAATAATCTTGAAATGAAACTACCGGTTCTACTGAATACCTGGTTAACTCACTTCAATAAGATTAAAGATTGGGGACAATGGTGCATCCGTAAGAGAGAATTGGAATCTCTGCATTTAACCGTAGTTATCAACTATATAACAGATAAGCATAAAAGCGGATCGGAAGCTTCTGATGCGTATATGAAGGGCGTTTATCACCAATTAGCTCTAAAAGCCGTTGATGCAGACGAAACTTTACGTCTTTTCAACGGGTTGCTATTTGAGGAAATGATCAGTAAATACAAACAGTTGACTATAGATTTTCAGGAGTTGAGTAAAAAAGAACTATACTGTAGATTAGCAGCCAAAATACCATCACTGACAATGGAAGCCGCCTCCAGTTCCGAAATAGGAATTCTAAAAAGGAACATTTCAAATGGAGGACGCGGCACATCTATCCGGAGAATTATAGACCAGATACCAACTCTGTTGCCCAAGCTATGTCCATGCATGTTGATGAGTCCGATATCAGTGGCTCAGTATATCGATCTGGATGCAGAGAAGTTCGATCTTGTTATTTTCGACGAAGCATCACAGATGCCTACCAGCGAGGCAGTCGGTGCAATAGCCCGCGGCAACGCATTAGTCGTAGTAGGTGATCCCAAGCAAATGCCTCCGACAAGTTTCTTCTCCTCTTCACAAGTAGACGAGGAAGAAGCTGAATTTGACGATATGGAGAGCATTCTGGATGATTGCATCTCGTTATCCATTCCATCCCGTTATCTGACTTGGCACTATCGGAGCAAACACGAAAGTCTGATTGCTTTCAGTAATTCTCAGTATTACAATGGAAAGTTATATACTTTTCCTTCTGTGGATGACAGAATTTCAAAAGTACGTTTAGTTCAGGTAGATGGTACGTATGATAAAGGACGTACACGCAGCAATCATGCCGAAGCGGAAGCCATTGTGAAAGAAATACTGAACCGGCTACGTACATCTGAAGTTCCCGAAAAAAGTATAGGTGTCGTATCTTTCAGCCAGGTACAGCAAAATCTAATAGAAGATATGCTCATTGAGGAGCTGAACAAATATCCTGAATTGGAAGAAAAAGCTTTCCAAAGTAATGAACCTATTTTCATCAAGAATCTGGAGAATGTACAAGGTGATGAACGGGATATTATTCTTTTCTCTATAGGATACGGTCCGGACAGGAATGGCAATGTATCTATGAATTTCGGACCATTGAATAATCAAGGTGGCGAGCGTCGTCTGAATGTAGCCGTATCGCGTGCACGTTATGAGATGATTATCTTCTCAACCTTACGCTCCGAACAAATAGATTTGAAACGTACAAAGTCCAAAGGTGTGGAAGGCCTAAAGAGGTTCCTTGAATTTGCAGAACGCGGTACCTCACCTATTCCGGCCATCCAACTACAGAACCTGCAACAAAGTAATCTTATTACTTTAATTGCACAGGAACTCACTCAGCGTGGTTATAAAGTGGACACTCTGGTAGGGCGGTCAAACTTTAAGGTGGATTTAGCGATTGTCAATCCGTTGCAACCGGATACATATATTCTGGGAATATTGTGTGACGGCAGAAACTATTATGAAACCAAGACTACAAGGGACCGTGAAATAGTACAACCGAATGTTTTGCAGATGCTCCACTGGAATGTAATGCGTGTATGGTCCGTCGACTGGTTTGAACATAAGGAGAACGTCGTGGAGCGCATTATTAAAAAGCTGGAAGATTTAAAAAACACAAAAGTAGAAAAACAACCTCCTCTTCCGACAGAGAATAATGTTCTGAAAACATTCAGTATAGAGAATGAACCTGTTGTAGAGTTAGTGAACAATCGAGAAAGAGAGTATACATTCGCTGACTTGCCCAATATAGGCTACAGTACAGATATCGATACCGTAATGGCTTCCTCCTATCAGGTTAAAAAACAACTTCAACAAATAGTCAAGATTGAACAACCTATTACAAATACTCTGCTATATAAAAGGATATTACGAATTTGGAATCTAACAAGAGTTACCACCCGTCTACAGGTATTTATCGACAGTCTTCTTGAAGATGCATATAAAGACCCCTTATCAGGAGATACTATAATTTACTGGGAGGATAAAGAGAAAGCTAAAGACTGCGACTTTTACCGCATCAACTCCAAACGCGACATTCTAGATATTCCGATCCTGGAAGTAATGAGTGCCGCCCGCTATGCCATAGAACAACAGATATCCATGCCGACAGAAGATCTGAAACGGCTGACTTCCCAACTTCTTGGTTTCAGTAGGAAAGGAAACAATTTAGATATGGTAACGGAACATACTATACAATTGCTGATTGATAAAGGAATATTCAGCCACGCGAACGGAATGGTATCCATGAACAATTAGGGTTCATGGATACTTTTTTCCGAAAGGGAAAACAGGATGAAAAAGAATGTCTACCTAATAGTCTTCGATAGTGGAATTTCCGAATATATCCTTTTTGATAATCTGCCTGTGCCCTTTACTGTCTTCAATAATGGTATTGCCGAAGATATCTTTTTTGATTGTTTTCTTATTGCCATTATTATCCTCAATAATAGTATTGCCAAAAATATCTTCTTTGATCGTTTTTCTATAACCATTATTATCCTCGATAATAGTATTGCCAAAGATATCTTTTTTAATCGTTTTCTTATGGCCGTTATTGTCTTCGATAATAGTATTTCCCAAAATATCTTTTTTAATCGTAATCTTATTACCATTATCATCTTCAATAATCGTATTATCCCAAATGTCTTTTTTGACTGTTTTCTTTCCCTGATTGACTATCGAATATTCGTAACTATCCTCGATAGAATCAACACTATAGCTCTTCATTATATGGGGAGCTAAAACAAACTGAACTGTAAATAGGATAAATAGAATCTTTTTCATGGCGTATTTCTTTTGGTTTGTAACAAAAGTAATATGGGAAAATGATAACTAACTGGTGAATTCTATAATTATTGATAGGGAAAAACCTAAAATTAATACTTTTCATGTGCTACAATCGTATCGTTTTAGGAGGCTCGGACTACATGCGGTCTACACTCGCACGATTTTCATGCCTTTTACGAATCTTCTCCTTTCAGAACGGACACTTTATAGTTTTGACCGTAAAAAGCTTGCTAATCAAAGGTAAATGATAGAATTCAGCATATAATACTATACACAGAATAGATTACTTCCAGAAACATGAAACGGTTGGTGCATTATCCTATTTCTTTAATCCTCTCTATCTGCCTATTCAGAAAATAGTCAGTATATCTACCATAATCCTCCGTTTCATAAAACGCTATCAATCCTTTCCTGTAGTTCAGAATATCTGAGTCTTTCGCAGAATATACTGGAATAATGTCAGCGTTCATTAATGCAATGCTTTCTATCATTCTTGCAGTTCGTTTGTTTCCGTCAATGAAAGGTTGCAGACGAGCAATATTACAATGTAAATAGACGGCTTTTTCTAACGGATTAGTATACTTTTCTTGCTGAAAAAGAATCTCGTTAAGTTTACCTTTTATTTCTTGCTGATTCTTAGGTGGAATATACTCCGTTCCGCTGATACGAACGGCACGTGTTCTTAACGAACCTGCTTCTTCATTAGATACCAATCCCGTCGCAATAGATTGATGTATTCTGAAAAGAGTACGCTCGTCTATGGCTTCTTGATTCCTTCCTTTATTGATATATTCCAGTTCAGAAATGAAAGTATTGTAGAGATTTTTAAGCATCTTGGCATCTTCATACTTCTTTTCGGAAGTTATGCCATCTTTTAATAGTGCTTCCGTTTCAACGTAAGTATAAGTATTGCCTTCTATTTTTCCGGAATAGTAACACCAAACCACCGCCAAGTCCTTTATCTCATTAGAGTAAAGTTCTGATAACTTAGCCAAAGGACTTTCTAAAATAAAAGAAGCCCTTTTCTGTTGTTCATCGTTGAATATTGGTTTCATGGCTTTAGAGTTTTCTAATTTGTCTAAAGGTACATTTTACCAGAACCTGCGCCCCTATTTGCGTACCTCCATAAAAGCAAAACTCCGAAGCCCTTTATTATCAGTAGCTTCGGAGCTTTGCTTGAGGTTCCTGGCGGAGTATCTTCAACACTTACTATCAATTTATTAGATTAGTGTCGGTCTACACTCGGACTACATTACCTCAAAAAAAGCCAGAAGCGCCTCAGAGTTTGTCTTCTTTTTAATACTTACTTATAATATACTCTTGTCCACTAAATCTGAGCCGCTTGCAATGGCACATTTGGCAACATCTTCCACGAGGACACGTTTTTTAAGCTCTATGACCTGACCTTCAAGCTTACCTATTTCACGATTTAATTCTTCGTTTTTAACTTTCAATTCCTTATTCTCCTTTTCTAAATAAATTGTTAAACTATCATTATTAGAATTGCTGGATGCAAAAAAACCATCATTCTGAATCATTTCACCTTCTCCGGTAAGCAACCAACGCGCATTGACATCTTTGAATACCCTTAGAATTTTTTCAATATTTTCTCCTGATAGACTACTTCCTCGTTTCCGGGCAGAGTTAATGATACCTACCGTTAGACCAGACTTTATTGTTATCTGATTATCATTTAAACCGGTGTATTCCTTATATCTATCCAATCTATCTATAAAAGTTTCACTCATATTGAATATTTCTAATGAAAATATAGTGTTATATTGAAATTTTACAATATATTTGCAGTGTTATTTCAAAAACGATGAAACAAATGTACGATAAAAACGAAACAAAAGCAATAGCGAAAAAACGCTATTCATTCAAAAAAGGCTATTTGCAAGTAACTCTCTCACAAAAAAAGGAAGTTAGAGAAAAACTTATGTCCGCTCTTAAAATCTCTCGATTGACTTATTTCAGCAGTCTTCTCAACGGTGGTATCATAGATATCAGCATGACAAAGTACGAAAAGATAAGTGCTGTGTTTTCCGAGTACAATATCATTGATATCTGGGACGTATCCCCTTTAAATTGACACAATATGAAACTGAATGCCAAACTTGCTGCACGTGAATGTGAAGTACTTGAGTGCATTGCATGGGGAGCCTCTCAAAAAGAAACAGCCTGTTTTCTCGGCATAGCACTTCGAACCGTTGATAACACGGTGCGGAAGATCAAGATAAAAACCGGCCTGCAGAAAGCGGCAGAACTTTCTGCGTATTGGTTCTGCACGCATTTTAATATATCGTTTGACCTTTCCCCTATGGCAAGAATGAGGTTAGCCACTGGTATGGTTGTACTCTTCTTCATTACAGGTCTTAATTTCAAACCTGATCCGATATTTGTCCGCCGTAACAGGCGTGCACGTATAGAAATCCGGATTCCGGTGCGCGCCCGGGAAATCGAGATTTCATCCAGTTAATTAATTATCAATTTTTAAATGGGATTTAAGGAGTCCCCCGGTAAAGTCCGGTTTATTATGTTACTCGTTTAGTAATGTCAAAAGAGATTTGCGGGACGGTATAGTTCCCGTCCCGCATACCTCAAATCAGAAAAAACGCATGAGAACAGTTACTACACCATCACCATCTCAAAGCAGAGATAAACGCACAAAAGCGGATTTATTCATCAATGAAAATCCGGAAGAATTAGACGTTATCCGGCAACATATCCGTGATCTCAATAAGATACCGCTCCGAATCGATGCGCGCACGGTCGTAATGGTCAAGCCTGAGTTGTGTACACCACAACATGCGGCAAAACTCCGAGCAAAGTTCGAAAAAGCAAGAAAGCAATTCACATAAACGCTCTATTTGGAGCATATTTATATTAATAATTTAATGAAGCCGACTGAAAAGGACAGTCGTCGGGACAGCCCCGGGTTAGGGTTAGTACCGGGGTGGTTCCCGGTACTTTTAAAAGACTTCCCCTAATGATAAAAGCAATAGAAATGGAAAAAGATAATCTCAAAGCAACTTTGGCAGAATTAGCAGCCAGTTGTGTAAATAATAAATTTCATGGTATTAGCATTCTCTCTCAAAAAGAGGGAGAAAAAAATGCTGTCGCTGCTATGGTGAACGGGAATCCGGTAGAGATCATCATAGGTATAATAAAAGCTATGAATTCAGATCGTCAAGTGAAAGCGATCTTAGAAGCAGCTGTAGAGCATCAAGATTTGCTTAACAGTTCGCATGTTTCTGCTGTGGATAAGTTAACTATGAATTTCGATAAGAACTAAGTAATATATGAATGAAATAGATTTTTTAGACAAGAAACTCACTATTGAGGAACTTGATAAGTTTTTAAAAGAGTTAATGGGATATTCAGCCAAACAAGCTGAACATCCATCACGAATAGAGTCTATTGAGATATATGATGAAGAAGGGGATTATGTACATTACTACAGTTTAATTGGTTCTAAAGATATTACGATTGTTCGAAATGTGCTTTTCCTCAAGGAAACTATTGATAGACAGCGTGGCGAATGGAGCGGTCAGTATAAGGTACAGCAAATAATTAAACAAGCATTAGGGATTGGTTAATAACAAATTATGAGCAAAATTGAAGAAGCCTTCAGAGGCTTAGGAAGAACAGAGAAAGCGAAGTTTATTTCGCAATATATTGATTATGCAAATGCCGATGCAGTTGCTAAGTATGCAAGTGCTTATCTTTTTGATGTCCTCAATGATGTCAATGATGATGAGTATGTAGCAACATATCTCAGGGAAAAGGGATATAAAGTGACGAAAGTAGAATAATCCTCAATACAGAATAGAAAGGAACTAATATGAAAAGTCAATTTATTCAAGACGTAGAGGCATTTGCTAAAGAAATGGCAGTACGCCTACCAAATACTCACGAAGGTGGAATTATAATAATGGCTACCGATAACAATGATATAGCGAAGTGTATTATAGCCAGACCTTCGCATCGAAAAGAATTAGTTGAGCACATGCTAACTGATGAAAAAATACAAAGCGATGTTCTGGAAATCATTTCAGAATACGATAGAGAATAACCTTCAAACCAAGAAAGATATGAATAAGATACAGGAATTAGAAGCTGAAATACAGCGTATAAAGAAAGAAGAAGCTGAGGGTAAAAAAGCTAAATACCAGCATTTTGTTGGTAAGTATGTGCATAGAGCACACACTTCGTATGAAAAGATTGTCGGCATAGACAGAATTGATACAGATGAGTTTGGTGACGAAGTAGTGTTTGACAGCATCTATGTTTATTTCGACAACAGAGGAGATGAATACAACAATAATGCAAGTATCAATTTGCAAGGCTGGGGACAAGCCTATGCCGAAGAACTTGAAAAACAACTGATATCCCCTGAAACTTTCAATAAAGCACTGAGTGATTGCATTGATTTAATAAGACGGAGATTAGCGTAAAATAAGATAAAAATGAAGAAAAGTAAGTTTGAAATAGCATTAAATGCTTTGAAAAATATAGCCGACCCTATTAGCTATCTACGAGCAGAAGCTATGCGTATGGGAGAAAGGCTTGATGGAAGAGGTGCAGTAGAGTTTGCCAACAACGGCAATAGTCTTAGTAAGATGGCCGAAGACGCATTACGCAATATAGAAAACACTACGGAGCCTGAAATCACGGAAAAATTTAAAGGAACACCCGGACAATGGCGAGTGGAATCAGATGAATGGGGTGATTATATTGTTTCAGATGACCCAAATCCCCCTCATCATGGAACTGTGATATGTGGAATGGATAACGAGAATCAGGAGATTGAAAGAGATGCAAGGTTAATAGCGGCTGCTCCTGAATTATTGGAAGCATTACAGAAGGTCATTAAATTCCATAAAGCTGGATTGCATTTGTCAGATCCTCTTATTAAATATGTTTATCCAGCAATCAATAAAGCTTTAGGAATTAACGAATAACGGAATAGATATGAACACTATTGATTTTGAAGCATTTTTGAGGCAGGAAAATTTAGCGCAGA
>OHIC01000324.1_pt1 | contig 34053 bp, 24 predicted proteins | sample 1568171 | NCBI WGS metagenome assembly OHIC01 (sample SAMEA3879506, study PRJEB24766) | human gut metagenome | biome: human-associated habitat; feature: feces | place: USA | collected 1985/1987
GTCGTGCAATTCTTTTTCTGAAGCGTGGCAGTAGAAGTTACTAATGCAATCAACTGTCCCTTGTCCCGAAAAAGTTTTTTGTAAGATTCTGTCGAAAATCACCATGTATATAATAGAGAATAATTTAAACATTATTGAGATTAATAATGTTCGGTGCTAGATCAGAAAGGAGCATAAATGGATAAGTATATTCGGGTTAAAAATTGCAATTGTATTTCAGATGCTACAATAGAAATTGTTGAAAAATCATTAAATATAAAATATGGTTCTAATGGAACAGGAAAATCAACGATAAGTGAAGCGATATATGCCCAGGCGAATAATGGGACAGATAGATTAAAAGACCTTAAACCATATGGCTCAAATGACAATAGTCAACCAACTGTTGATAATCCTTACTTCCATGTGGTGAAGGTGTTTAATGAGGATTATGTGAATTCCTATTTGTTTCAAGGAGATGAGTTTCTTGATGATTCATTCCAGGTTTTTCTTAAATCGGATAAATGCGATTCGCTAGCAGCACAAATTGAAAGGATGCTTGAAGAGTTGCAAGATTTGATTAACAATATTGATGCGATTCATAACCTAAGAACTTTTTTGCCACAATATACTGCGGCAGTAAAAGCCTCTGATGGAACAGTATCTCGAAGAGGGGGTGTTGCCGAATTTGTTAATGGAAATGGAGGGGGCTTTAATCATTATTCAGAATTAAAAGCGTATAAACCATTTTATAGTAGAGATTTACCAAGCGTTGCTAAATGGGCCAAATGGCGCAATGATGGTATAAAACAGATGTGTGGCAATGATTGCCCATTTTGTACAAATATTTTACCTTCAAGTATTAGGAGTCAAAATGAGATTATATCAAAAGTATTTAAAAATTCGGCATTGTCGGTAGCAAATGCTGTTTTAGAATATGTACAACAGGCAGTTGATCAAGGATATATTTTGCCAGATGCCGTAGATGTTTTAGAATCATATATTGGCGATAATACAAAGGCTGATGAACTATATGCTGAACTTCAAATGCTTGCAAAAGAAACAGATTATCTGTATAAAAAAATTGAAAAGATTTGTATGTTTAAACCAATGAATGTCACGCATGCTCAACTTGTTAATTTAGAGCAAAGTCTATCGGAATTAGTGATTGAGGAAAGACAACTTCAATCATTTTACGCGACTGATTTAATAAAAAAACTTATTTATCATGTTTCAGATAAGATAAATGCATTAAAGGGAAAAACAGGGCAATTAAAAGGCTTGTTTTTGCAACACGAAAAGAAACTTGATGAGTTAATAGCTCAGCGTCAGGATGACATTAATCAGTTTTTTACAATTGCCGGATTTCCCTATAATTTTTGTCTGGAAAAGGATGGAGAAAAGCATGCTAAAGCGTACTTAGTTCCCTGTGAATTTCAGAAGGAAATGGTTGTAGATCCTAAAAATCGACTTAGTTGGGGAGAGAAAAATGCATTTTCGCTTGTTATGTTTATGTTTGAAGCAATTAGTGATAATGCAGATCTCATTGTTTTGGATGATCCAATATCGGCATTTGATGAAAAAAAGAAATTTGGAATTATTCGAAGGCTATTTGATAATAAAAAGGATAGTTTTAAAGAGAAAACAGTATTGATGCTAACACATGATTTCCAACCAATTATTGATTATGTCCATGGAAACTTCTTTACGCGATATGGATTGATTACGCCGGTTCATGCTTCATTTATACAGAATATTGAGGGATCAATTTGCGAATCGCCAATTACGATGAATGATTTGAAAAATACTGTAGAACTAACCAAAGATATTGTAATGTCTTCAAATGCAAGTATGGCTGTTAAAATTGTGAATTTGCGCAAATATGTTGAATTAACTAAGCCTGAATTCGGAACATCAGCAATTTATGAAGTTCTTTCAAATGTAATTCACGGAAGACAAAATCCGATATATAAGGATGGCCAAGAGATATCTGCGGATGTACTTGAGCAGGGAATGAGAGAAGTATCACAATATATTCCGAACAAATCGTATACTGATTTAATAAATGGAACGTCTACAGAAATTTTGATTAGTTCAATGTCGTCGGATGATTTATATCATAGAATTATCTCAATTAGGTTACTTTTTGAGAGGGTAGAAGGAACGCTGTTATTACTAAGAAAAAAATATCCAGCAGCATGTAAGTTTGTTAATGAGACTAATCATGTTGAAAATGATTATATTTATCAATTGGATCCTAGAAAGTATTTTGGTATTCCAAATTATTATTTGCAACAGATAGAGAATTTTATTCAAGAAAATAAAGAAACTATTCTTGCGGGAAATATATTGACTGAGAATACAGAATCAGATCAAATAGGGGATAACTAAGCTGCATTAAGTGAGAAAGAGAATGGCTCAATGAAAAACGGTAAATGTAAGGAGAGAGGATGGCATATTTATTAGAATAAAATTTGTTTAGAAATAGTTATTTATAATTGTCGAAAATAGTTATTTCGCAAGCTAATTTAGCACAGTAAAGTCTGGCTTATATGACATATACTGTGCTAAATTAATAATAAAGGAATCAAAAGAGGATTACTGAAAATTAGTATGTATAATATTTTCAGTCAAATATAAGGAAATCTACCACTTAAGCAGGCAGAATTTAAATAGAAAATTTAGGCCCCTTGATTTTCTACTGAAAGTTAATGCGTAAACAATTTCAAAATGTTATAATGTACAGCAAGTAGTATGATCATAGTGGGGGTACAGATGATGGGACTTCTCAGCAAAATTTTTGGATCAAAAAAAGATGTGTCCAACGTTGATATAGATAATAAAGCGAAAAGTTCTGTGAAGAATGTTCCGCGTAATGAGAATTGCATAAAACTTATGGAATTTGCATCTCACATGGAAAAATTACTTGCAGAAGATAGATACATTGCAAGAAGTGACTATAAGAAATATATAGATGAATATCAGAAAATCATAAGTTTCTTTGAGGTATTATCAGATAGCGGTATGCTTGGGAATTTCTGCGATGTTAATGGTGTGGAAGAAAAGGACATTGTACAAGCGATTGACTATTACAATAATGCAGAAACATATGTTGAAGACCACAATGAGGAATTTCTTGCCAGAGCAATGGTCGAGGAAAAAGAATATCTGGATAATGTTCTTAAGGCAGTAGACCCGGTAGTTGTACTGGATGAGGATCAGAGAAAAGTAGTACTTACGGATGAGGATTATTGTCTTGTTATTGCCGGCGCCGGAGCGGGAAAGACAACAACGGTAGCTGCAAAGGTAAAGTATCTTGTGGACAAAAAAGGAATTGATCCTGCACAGATTCTGGTTGTTTCATTCACTAATAAGGCGGTGAATGAACTGAAAGAAAAAATACAGGATGATTTGGGAGTACCATGTCCTATAGCGACATTTCACTCTACTGGAAACGCGATTATTCATAAGAATTCACCAGAGGAAAAACTGAATATAGTGGATAATTCTAAGCTATATTTTGTAATCAGAGACTATTTTCGTGGATCTGTGATGAAAAATGAGAGTGTAGTCAATAAACTCATCATGTTTTTCGCGACTTATTTTGATGCACCCTATGAAGGCGATGATTTGAACGGATTTTTTAACAATATTGCGAAAGCCAACTATTCCACGATGAGAAGTGACTTGGAAGATTTTAAACGTGAGGTCATAGATACCAGAACGAAAAAATCTGTAACAATTCAAAATGAAATTTTGAGATCGCATCAGGAAGTAGAGATTGCCAATTTTTTATATTTGAATAATATCGAGTACGAGTATGAACCTATTTATCAGTATAACATACAGTATTCGCATAAGCCGTATACCCCGGATTTCGTGATATATCAAAATGGTAAAATTGCCTATATTGAACATTTCGGAATTACAGAAAACGGGAAGAACGACAGATATAGTCAGGATGAACTTGAACAATACAAAAAGGCAATAAATGATAAGATAAAGTTGCATAAACAGCATGATACTACTTTGATTTATACTTTTTCAGTCTACAATGACGGAAAGCCATTAACAGAGCATTTGCAAGAGGCCCTGGAAGCAAAGGGATTTGAACTCAAACCAAGATCCAACAAAGAAGTTATGGAACTGCTGGTAGCAGGGGAAGAAAACAGATATGTCAGAAAGCTGATTAATCTGATCTGCAGATTTATATCAAACTTCAAGGTGAACGGTTATAATGCGGAAGAATTTAATCGAATGTATCATTCTACACAAAATGTAAGAAGCCGATTATTCCTTGAAATTTGCCATGATTGTTATCTGGAATATGATAGATGGTTAAAAGAAAATAAGGCCGTGGATTTTGAAGACATGATCAACGAGTCGGCAAGACTTTTACGAGAAGTAAAAGAGATGAAACAAAAACTAAGCTTTAAGTATATTATTGTCGATGAATATCAGGATATTTCCCGGCAGAGATTTGATCTGACGAAGGCTTTATCGGAGGTTACAGACGCTAAGATTATTGCGGTTGGTGATGACTGGCAGTCAATTTATGCTTTTAGCGGATCGGATATTACGTTATTTACTAAGTTCTCCGAGAAAATGGGATATGCGAAAATGCTTAAAATTGTTAAGACTTATCGTAATTCCCAGGAAGTTATTGATATTGCCGGTAATTTTATTCAGAAAAATTCAGAACAGATCAGGAAACGTTTATTATCTCCGAAAAATATCACAGATCCGGTTATTATTTATACATATGATAGCACGGCCAAAGGCCGAAAAGGAGATAGAAGAAGTGGTTCCAATTATGCAGTTGCACATGCCGTAGAAACCGCACTTACACAGTTGATAATGTATAAAAAGCAGGAAGGCAGACTGCCGGGGACAATTTTACTGCTTGGCAGATATGCATTTGATGGAGACCATCTTGAAAAATCCGGGCTTTTTGAATTCGTGCGGGGTGGAAGTAAAATAAAAAGTGTAAAATATCCAAAGCTGGATATAACATTCATGACAGCACATTCATCAAAAGGACTGGGATATGATGATGTTATTATTGTAAACGGTAAAAATGAAACATATGGTTTCCCGTCAAAAATTGAAGATGATCCGGTACTGGCTTTTGTAATTAAGGGGGACAGGTCGATAGATTACGCAGAAGAACGAAGATTATTTTATGTGGCTATGACGAGAACCAAAAATAGGGTGTTTTTTGTGGCACCGGAACAAAATCCTTCGGAATTCCTTTTGGAACTGAAAAAGGATTATAAGAATGTTGTATTACATGGAAACTGGAACGAGGAGAAGCCTCAAAGCATCGCGAAAAAATCCTGTCCGCTATGCGGATATCCGATGCAGCTAAAATACAAGCGAGCATATGGACTTAGACTGTATATATGCACTAATGAACCGGAAATTTGTGGCTTTATGACAAATGATTACAGGGCCGGGAAGCTTTGCATTCAGAAATGTGATAAGTGCAGAGATGGTTATCTGGTTGTCAAGTCAAGTAAGGAGAACGGCTATTTTCTGGGATGTACCAATTATAAGACGAATGGAACCGGGTGCAATAAATCTATCGGTATGAAGTATTACTATGATCAGATGGGATATCAGATGGAAATAGTAACGGAAAGTCCCATAGCAATCAGTAGGATGGAAAAAGAGAATCCAGTGAAAAGAGTAGCTGTAACACCGGTTTCAACGGATGATTATGTTGAAATCGAAAAAACAACGGCGGCCTCTGTCAGATATAAGCGGTGGATTCTGAATAATGTTGTGGATACAGTATTAAGGGCATTACAGGATGTCAGCAAGGTAAGATATTATGGTGTTACCATGTTGACGGATATTCTTCGCGGCGCAAATAGCAAACGCATTCTGGACAATGGCTTAGAAATGGTGCCGGAATATGGCATGTTAAAAGAGATACCAAGAGAGACTATCCAGAATATTATTGAATGGCTTATCAACGAGCACTATATTTTAAAAACAAAGGAGAAGTACCCCATTCTTCATTCTACTTATGAAGGGCTTCATTACAGTGAAAGCCTGACAGAAACCAAATTAGAAGAACTCAAAGCATACCTAGAGAAAGATGAGTTGTAAGGGAAGTAGGTGCCGTCCCTTGTCCCGAAAAAGTTTTTTGTAAGATTCTGTCGAAATTTGCCATATATATAATAGAGGGCGCAATTTCGACGAGATTGCAGCATTCCTAAAAATATGCTATGATACTTTTAAATGAGCGAAAAAAGTAAAAAGAATCAGACAATTCAATATTACGATCAAAATGCCGCCTGCTTTGTGGAAAATACGAGAGATGTAGACTTCCATGTGATACAGGATGAATTTCTGGAAAAACTTCCTGCGGAAGCACAGATACTGGATCTGGGCTGTGGGTCCGGACGGGACACCAAATATTTTCTGGAACATGGATATCAGGTCAATGCCATCGACGGTTCCTCAGAATTGTGCGCACTGGCAACGGAATACACAGGTATTCCGGTAAAGTGCCGGATGTTTCAGGAGTTGGACGAGCAGGAAGCGTATGACGGTATCTGGGCGTGTTCATCGCTGTTGCACTTATCTTATGGGGAACTGGATGAAGTGCTGTACAGGATCGAGAACGCATTGAAACCACAGGGCATTTTGTATATGTCATTTAAGTATGGTGTATTTGAAGGGGAAAGGAACGGCAGATATTTTCTGGATTTCACAGAAGAGAAACTGGAGCAGCTGCTGAAAAAACATACGAGTTTACAGCAGCTGCGGATCTTTCTGACAGAAGATGTACGACCGGACAGGGAAGAAAGATGGTTGAATCTATTCCTGAAAAAGATCAATTCTTAACTGCATATCCGAACTATGTCCTCCGGGAGGCAGTGACTTATCCGAATGGCGGTGTGAGTCGCTTTTATGATGATGGGGTGGACATGGTCATTATTGATGATGAAATCTGCTCCTGCCGCGATGGCGAGCAGATTTTTCCTTATACACTGATCACAGATAAACAAAACCACTATATGAAAATATACCGGAGAGTGTTCCGATTCCTGGGATTTGATCCGGAAACGATAGAAAAATGCCTGCAGAAAAGCCGACAGGAAGTGTTGCACTTTACCAAAAAGATTTCAGAAAGAGGAGAGCATGCGGATTCTTCACCGCTGGAGCTGCTGTTTGAACAGAATTTCACAGATGTCTACGGCATGCGGGCATTGAAATACCTGCAAAAAGAATACCGGATATCCGATGAGGATGGCAACAATTATTTCCTCGATTATCTCGTAGATACCGCAGACAGCAGAGTGGCAATCGAGGAAAACGGAATTCATTACCACCATCCGCAGCTGATCGGAATAGAGGGCTATCGAAAGCAATTGCGGAAGCAGAATACCTGCGCATTGTGGGGATTAAAGCTATACCGTTTTTCCACGGAAGATTGTCGATTCAAGGATCGTATCGAGGATGATATCCGGTCTTACCTGGGAAAAGACACCAGCGGATTCCGGGAAGCGGGATTGCTGCTGGAACGTAAAACGGAACTGTATGAGCACCAGGAGATCAGTCTTGCACAGATAGAGGAACGGCGGGACAAAGGGATTCGTGCATTCCTCATTGTATTACCTACCGCAGCGGGAAAATCCCGGATCGTGGAAGAAGATATTCAGAAATTTGCAGCCGGAAAAGAGCAGTTCCGGGCTTTGATCCTGGCACCGAATACGAATATCATTGCGGACTGGAAAGAGAGAATCGATAAAGACCTGCAGCCGTTGCAGGACCGGATCGATATTAAGACTTACAGCTATGCGGTAAGACATTACCATGAAAAAACAAGGGATCATTACTCCTATATTGTAGTAGATGAGGCGCACCACGCGGTGGCTCCGATGTTAAAGCGGCTAATTCAATACTATGCGCCGGAATTCCTCGTAGGATTGACAGCGACGGATCAGCGCCCGGATAAAAAGAGACTGGAAGAAATCTTCGGAAATTATACAACAGAGCTTTCTCTGAAGGATGCAATGGAGAAGGGAGTTGTGGCGAGAGCGAATGTCTACCGGATCGAGACGAATATTGATCTGAGCCATGTCCGTTTTAACGGAAAAGATTATGTGAATGCGGATCTGGAGAAGAGTGTGCGTGTCACTTCCCGAAATGAATTGATCGTAAATGTGCTGAAGGACTATTTCACGGAGGGAGATGCCGGAAAACGTCAGGGAATTATCTTCTGTATCAACAAGGCGCATACCAAAGAGATGGCACGCCTGCTGAACGCAGCCGGTATCTCAGCGCAGGATTACAGTGGAGATACAAAACACCCGGAGAAGGTTATGCAGGAGTTCAAGGAGCATAAGATACGTTTCCTCTGTGCCTGCGATATGATCTCGGAAGGCTGGGACTATCCGGAACTCGGAATCCTCGTTATGGCGCGCCCGACGCTGTCGAAGGTGCTGTATCTCCAACAGATCGGCAGAGGTCTGCGCCGGACATCTGTCAAGAACAATGTGTTCGTCATTGATGTGGTAGATGAATATGGAGCCATGGTAAGACCCTGCAGTATGCATGCTATTTTCGGAAACTCATTGTATGTTCCGTTCGGCGATATCACCAGACAGGATTATCTGCCGGGACAAATGATCGAGATTGATGGCATCACAGAGTGTGTGGAACGGATCGTGGAAGTGGACATCCATACCTTTGAAGAAAAGTATGGGGATTACTACAGTCAGGAACAGCTGGCGAGAGAGTACTTCGTCAACACCGGAACGATCACCAGCTGGATCCGTAAGGGAAAGATTACACCAACGATGGAATTCCCCTTCGGCAGCAAGAAGATCAGCCTGTTCAGCCCGGAGGATGTGGAGAAATACAGAAAAGAACTGAACATTCAGGAGCATAATGATGAAACCGTTCGGGATGACTTTTTTGCATTCCTGGAGGAAAGAGATTATTCATTGTCTTATAAAATGCCGTTCCTGCTGTCGTTTATCGATCATATGGACACGATAGGCGATGCGAAGATCGAGGATGTACTGACAGATTACATAGCCTTTTATCAGAACAGGATCGATAAAGGACTGCCGGTGGATCGCCCCAGCTGTCCTTATAATGCCGAGACTCTGAAAGACCGGAAATTGATCAAAAGCAGCATGCTGACCAATCCCTTTGAAAAGTTCGAGAGAAAGAGATTTATGTACTACTCGAAGGACTTGGGAGTGATCTCACTGAATCATGCGCTGCTGGCGAAGATGAGTGAGAGGGAATGGGAGAGAGTGAAGAGGCAGATGAGGGAAGATTTGGAGAGGTACTATAGCCAGACATAGATTATGAGGATCTATCATAAATAAGATTATCTGTATTTTAATTTGCGTACAAATAATAGTAAGGAGAAAATCTATTTCTAGTAACTTTATAGTTGATTTTCCAGTAAGACATGAAAGCTTAATGAGAATAATCCAACTGGTTCTTTACATATACAAGAAGGATGAAATGTTTAGGGGGGTGTGGATAAATAACTACAAGAGGGAATTAATATATTACATTGCATGGTGGGTTTCTTTGTACAAAGATTGCATTTGGACATAAGACAAAGAACTATTCTGATAAAACTGTATGGGGATGAAGATAAGTGCATAGGATGTGGCAAGTGTGAGAAATTATGACCTATCAAGTATTGCTTTGAATATGGTTTTAGAGTGATTGTACTGGGAACTATAAAGTTCTACATGGGATAATGTCTTTATGACAGAAGAGCAGAGTTATAAATATTATAATGAGCCTATTTGGAAGGGCAGATAAGCAGAAGGTTTGAAGATTGGAATTGGAAAGACGCTTTTTGCCGTGGGATATAAAGCGTGAGACTGTTTTCGGGAATATAGTTGTTGTGGAATGGTATTTTAAGTGCGACTATGAGGATAATATGGATGGTTTTGACAAGGGGACTAAAGCAGAGTTTGATTTTGTTATGAAGATTTGTGATTTGAGGGAAATTCAGTTGAAGGCAGAGTAATAATATCCGTAGGAAGAATAATGCATAAAGGCTTGATTATTGAAAAATGATTTTTGAGATAAGCAGAAGCATAATAAATATTTGTATTGATAAAAAATAGAATAAAAAATTGAGAAATCATGTTGGATTAGGTATAATAACATTATGGAGCTTTAGACTCAAATGAGGTGGAATAGAATGATAGATGCAGAAAATGCTTTAAAATGGGAAGAACTTAATTTAGATTACGAAGGTGAAAATAAGTATGCTTCTTTTTTCTCTTCAACAGGTAATTTGCATACATATCCAGCAAAAGCTGTTCCTGAAATGGTTAGTGATTTAATTAAAAAGGTTATGTCAATTAAATCAATAAAAACTGTATTAGACCCTTTTGTGGGAAGTGGAACAACCGCATTGGAGTCAAAATATTTAGGATTGGACTTTTGGGGATCAGATTTGAATCCTCTTGCAGTTTTATTGTCCAAAACTAAAGTGTTAACTATAGATAATACTAATTATACAAAAAAGAGATTAAGTGATTTTGTTCAACAGGTAAAAAAAGAGTACCCTGATGCACGATTAATACCATTTTATACATTTAACAGTATTAATTATTGGTTTAAAGAAGAAAATATTCGCGAATTAAGCTTTTTAAAATATAAAATGGATCAATTTATTAATAATGCTAACAAGGTTAACCGGGAGATGTATGCTCTAATATTGTTAACTGCATTTAGCTCTACAATACGAAGAGTTTCGTTAACTAGAAACGGTGAGTTTAAATTATACAGAATGTCGCCTAGTGACATAGAGAGATTTTCTATTAATGCGATTGATGAATTTGAAGATGCAGTAACTCATTTGTTAGATATGTTGGTTGTTGCGAATAATAGTTATAAAAAAGAAACCATAAGTACAATTTGTTTACAAAATGCTAAGTCACTGAACTATTTGAAAAATAAGAGTATAGATTTAGTAGTTACTTCACCGCCATACGGTGATTCCAAAACGACAGTAGCATATGGTGAATTTTCAAAACTTTCTCTCCAATGGATGGAAGATTTATTAAAAAAATATATTAGAATTGAAGTGGCAGATTGTAATTGTGATGAACAATTATTAGGAGGAAGAAAATCTGAATGGAGTTTGCAGGATGAAAAAGATTTTTATAAATCAAATGAGGTTGTAAACTTAGAAACACAAATACAGTCCAGAATTCAGGAAAAGAAGAGGGATTTAGCAAGAGCTAAGAAAGTGTTGGAAGAAATGAGGGGGTGCATTAACAACAAACGGTTTGTATCAATAGATTTATTACATAAAAATGAAATCCTTTATCAACTAATTTCTGAAAGAGTTAGATTAGATATTTATAGAAAAATTAAAAATTCTAAGGCGGGATTAAAAGATAAAGAAACAAAAAAACTGGCGAAGAAAAATGCGGGGGAATATATGAAGCAGATGGAAAATATATATTCATCTAAATATGTAATACGCCAGACACACTTAGAAGAAAAATTGGATAAAGTGACAGAAACGCTTGAAAGAAATGAAAAGTCTATCCAAAAACGAAAAGAAGATGTATTAGTCTTTTTAAAAGACTTATATAAGGTGGTATTAGAGACAGATAGGGTGATGAAAAAAGATGGCTTTCAGGTTTGGATAGTAGGCCATAGAACTGTAATGGGAAAGATTACTATCAACATGGAAGGAATATTAAAAGATTGGTTTTTGAACATGGGGTATGAGTGTGAAGCTTCCCTGAGTAGAAAGTATTCTTTTAAGAGAATGCCACATCATATCAATTCGACTATCGAACGCTGTGAAGAAGTGGATACAATGATGAATGAATATATATTGGTGGTTAGGAAAAAATAGAGAGGAGAAGTTGAAAAGTGCAGAGGAGTGAAAAGATGAATTTAACAGCATCTGCAAGATTAATCATGCAGTTAGGTGAGCAACTTATTGAAGATGAGTTGGTTGCCCTTTTGGAGTTGATTAAGAATGCATATGATGCAGATGCTAATAATGTAGATGTAGTTATTGACACAGATACCATCACTTCTTATGGAGTTGGTCGTATAGAGATTAAGGATGATGGTAATGGGATGATTCCAAGCATTGTGAGAAATTCTTTCCTGAGGTTATCAACAAGTTTTAAAGAGGAAGAGAAGAGTTCTATTTACTATCATAGAAGGGTTTTGGGGAAGAAAGGTATAGGACGTCTTTCGTTTCAGAGATTAGGAAATTATATAACAGTAGAAACGGTGCCAAATATAGAGAGATTTGAAGAAACAGATTTACTTAAAGATGAAGACGTAGAATTTATAAAAGAGTACAGAAAAATTAATATTGATATAGATTGGTCTGAGTTTCCGATTGATATGGATTTTTCAGATATTATTGCTACGGTAAAATACGAAAAGGACGTTGTGGCATCAAGTGGTACAAAAATTGTAATTCAGGGAATTAAAAATCTTAATTTCTGGGATATGGACAAGAAGAAAGAGGAAAAACTAAAAAATGAGTTATTGAATATGATGGATCCTTTTCAGAAGAATTTAAATCTGAAAAAGAGTGAAAGATTTAATGTATTATTAAAGATTAATGATGTCCCATATTCTGCAGAACCTATAGATGAGAGTTTATTAGATGAATTATATGATTCTAAGGTATCCTTTGATTTTAAGGATTGGAAATTGCATGTAAAAATTGAAAGACCTTTAAAGTATGTTATGCAACGACGTAATTCAATTGTTAATAGAATGAAGGATTCAGGGTATGAAATATTACGTGAGACTCAGTACGAAAAAGAGTGTGAGGATTATTTAGTTAATTTTAAAGATTTAAATAAAGTCTATATTGATTATCCAAAAATAAAATTTACAATAGAAAAAACTACTTTTTTGAGTGAAAGTCTAATATCTAAACTTGTAGAGAAAAAGGAAAAAGGTGAAATAACAGAAGAAGAATATAGAAAAGCTATAGTTGATCAGTATGCTTATCCGGGAGACTTTGCAGGGGTAATTTATGCAAGAGATAAGACAAATAAAGAAGAAATAGACATAATATTGGGAAAGGAGGGCTTAGTAAAAGCAAAATTAAATACTTTAAGTGATATTAATAAAGCGTGGTCGTCTATGCAGGGTGTTTATGTGTATAGGAATGGATTTAGAGTGTTACCCTATGGAAGAAAGGATTGGATTGGTTTTACTGAAAAGAGTCAGACTGCGGCCAATAATATATACAAGGAGCATACAGTTGTAGGATATTTAAAATTAGATGGATTTACAAGTGAAAAGCTTGAAGAACAGACAAATAGGCAAGGGTTTATACAGGATGAGTATGGTAAGAATTTTTTTATGTTGATACAAAACTTCTTGCTTAATATTATGTTTGAAAGCGATATTAAATTTAGAGATGGGTTTTCTAGGATTAAAGAAAAAAAAGATGGAGTTGTTACGGATAATGGAAAAATTATTTTTGAAAGAATCGCAGATTTTGAAGATGAAAAAAATGCGAGGATGCAAGATGTAAAGGAACAAGTAGAAGATTTAAGAATTGCAATCTCAAATAAAGCAATAGCTGCTAATATGCCACAAAAGGTAGTTGAGAATTTGCAGGATACGATATTACAATATGAGGCGGTAGAAAAAAAAGCCATAGATGAAAAAAAGCAGGAAATATACCTAAAGTCTCAGCAAATTGAAGAAATAAAAGACATTGTTCCATTGTTGGGGCTGGGGATAATTGCAGAATCCTTGACACACGAAATGAATCGAATTGAGCAAAATATAGAAGATTGTGCAAGAGATACTATTAAATGCAAAACCGATACTGATAAAATTGTAAAAAATCAAAGAAACATAATTACACAGACTAATTTCCTGAAAATACAACTAGCTCACATGGAATCAACATACAGACGTAATCTGGAAAAACAAGAGGAAATATTATTAAGAGATTTTCTGTTAGATATGTATGTAAATGAAGATAGTCCAATGTCTCGAAAAGCACGACGGGATGGTGTGGATGTTTTGGTTGAAGGAGCAAATATTTTGATTAAGGCCAACAAGGGAATTTTAACTACCATTTTTGATAATATATTTCTTAATTCGCTGTATTGGGTGCAATATTCACAGCAAAAAAAATACATTAAATTTATAGTGAAACAAAGTGGAACTATTGAATGTTTTGATTCTGGGTGTGGAGTACATCCGGAGATAGAAGACAAATTATTTGAGCCATTTCGCTTTATGAAGGAGAATGGAAGAGGATTAGGGTTATTTATAGTACGGGAATTAACGGAGAATATGAATGGTAGAGTTTGGCTTTCGGATGAGAGAAGAGATGGTAGAAGGTTTAAATTTGTATTCGATTTAAGTGAAAGGATGGTATAGCTTTGCAAGACTTAATACAAATGTTAAATGAATATGAAATAAAAAATATCATATCAATTGATGATGGATGGAATATTGCTGGGGAACTCGAGGAAAAAATAGAAAAAGCAGGAAATGACCTAAATGTTACAATAAAAGATTTCTGCGATATGTATGGTATAGAAATTGTTGCAGAGGAAGCTGAGGCTTATAAGGAGTGTAGTTATATGCCGATAAAAGAATCTGAGAATGTTAAGTCATTAATTCCTCAGACATTTTTGGTAATATGTGAAACTCTACAGGTTGATATTGATGCTTCATTAAAAACTTTAAAAAGTATTTTGTGTCAATTGGAGGGCATGTTCAATATATATACAGGGGTTAAGTTTGAAAGCTCGTATCAGACATTAGAAGGAAACACCTTGTATATTTTAGATAAAGATATGGGGGAAAAGCGCGAAAACGAATTTCTGGATTATATAGTAAATATAATAGAGGAAAGAAAGGCATATAACGATCTTGTGATAGTTTATTCCCATGAAGTCGCCGGATTGTTAGAGCATGATAAGAAAGTTGATTATCTTAGGATAAACAATAAAGGAAACGATTTGGAAATTTTATATCAGTTTTGGCCACTTTCAAAGATTACAGATGAAACGCAACTTGTAATTGGCATAAAAGAGATGGTTTCCAAATCAATGTATGGAAAAGCATTGAGTAAGATGATAGAAATGAAAAAGATTTCTGTAGAGAAGGCTTTTAAAGATCTACTTCATATTAATATTGATAACCTGGATGATATGATTATTGATGCATATATTGAAGGCGGAAAAATTACAGAAAGCTATGAACTGTTAATAGATTCGCTGATTAAGAAGAATGCTTTAGAGCAGATAATATCTAGTGATGTTTTGGACTATGAGAAATTTCTTATGAGATATAGTGCTAAACGTTCTAAAAAGATTATGGATGAAATTGGTGTATCATCACAAAAAAAATATGATAATTTGCGAAGGGAATCAAATAAAAAGAAATTGTTAAACTCAGGAACTCTTTTGTACAATGTTGCAGATTATAGCATAAATAAAGAGTATAACAATCCGTCAATGGGAGATATTTATGTGTTTACAGAAGCGAGAAGTAAGCAACGATATGCAGGAATGCTTATTTCTCAAGAATGCAGTACATTAATTCGACTGGATAAATATCCTGACAATATAAAAAGAAAAGCAGACGAGTTGTTATTACTGTTATTTGATATTGTTGAAATCAAAGAAGAAAGCATAAATGATTATACTAAAAAATTGGATAATTATATTTGGCCTATAAAAATAGATGAAAAAATATGCTTGTTGAAAAATATAAAAAGAAGTATGTATATTGACCCGTGTATATTAGATTTATGCGGTCTAAATGCCTCTGGAAAGGCAAAAATACAATTTGAAGAGCAAAGCTTAGAATATAAAAGTGTTTATTCAAGAGAATTCTATAGGAATTTCAGACAAAACATAGAGAAAAAAATCAAGGATACGATTTTTCGAGTTTTACAGACAAGGGGAATAGAGACTATAGAAGATGCAGTCAATAACATGATAATATCTTTGGCATATGGAGTTGAATTTAAAGAAGATTTTGAATTGCAGCGAATATGCAAAATTGATGAAAAGCAAACGTTACATATTATACACGAGTATTTAAATGACATAGCCAAAATAGGTTTGAATGTATATCCAAATTTACAGGATGCATAGGAAAGAGGGTAAAGAGGTGCTTCCCTTCTCATAACAAATGAGAGGTGAGGCACCTTAAAACACTTCCAGACTGTTTCCTGTGCCATCCATATATGTCTTTTCCCATTAAGAGCATGTGGGGGATGTTCCAGTGGATTATCAACAGACATCACGGTAAATTAGGAGTGATATGCATTCCAGATTCTTTTTGTCCGCACCCTCCACTCTCCTTTTGAGCGCAGCCAATTCGGAGGAGACAGTTATAGTAGTGGTTAATGCGAAATTCAATTAATATCAATTTCAACTTTTAACAAGTTATTTTGGAATAAAAGAAAACGAACGTTTTTGCTTTATACTTTATATTTATATATGAGGTATCTACACAGCCCCAATATAGTTATTCGTAGCAGGCAATAGATTTCATTTTTAATGAGATTATGAAAACTCCAGACACACTAATCGGAGATCTAAAAGCCAAAATAAAAATGTCAACCCAGGAGCAAAGGACTCTAAGCGAAAATTCACCTACTCCCATTCGAGAACCCAACTTTTATCTGTCACAAGTTGACTACAATTACTATAGGCAATATGCTATGGTTTGCCAAACGAAAAAGAAATACATTTCAGGATACATTTAGATAAAAATAAGCCAATTACGGAGAATACCATGTCAAACACCACCCTTACGCAACTTCAAGAAGGACTGACAACTGCATATATTGACGGTACAGCCGCTGCCAATCTGGCATACAAGCCTGCTTTCGTGTCGAATAATCCGGAAGAGGGCAAGAAAGTTATTTCCGTCATAGAAGATGAGCTGATGAAGTGTGACCAATTCCAGATCAGCGTGGCTTTTATTACTATGGGTGGTATTACGCCGCTTTTGCAGACGTTGAAGGAACTGGAGAAGAGGCAGATCCCGGGTCAGATCTTAACGACAAACTATCTGAATTTTAGCGAACCTAGAGCATTGAAGAAGCTGCAGGAACTGTCCAATGTTACTCTGAAGATGTATGATGTGGATCGGGCAGACCAGGGCTTCCACACCAAAGGTTACATTTTTAAGAAGGAAGAGATTTATCGTATTATCATCGGCAGCTCCAATATCACAAGTGCTGCTTTAACGAAAAATAAGGAGTGGAATACCAAAATTGTTTCCACAGAGCAGGGCGAAATTGCGATGGAGATTGTAAAAGAATTTCACCAGCTGTGGGATTCTAAGTATGCGCTTTTCTATGATGATTTCTATGAGAATTATAAGCAAAAGTATGAGATCATCAAAAAGCAGAGGGAAATAGCAAAACGGGACGAGATATCTTCCACGGAGAAGTATAAACTGGAACCGAATTCTATGCAGGTAGGGTTTATTACGAATCTTCGTAGGATTGTGGATGCTGGAGAAAATAGAGCACTGCTGATTTCTGCTACCGGTACAGGCAAGACGTATGCGTCGGCCTTTGCCATGCGAGAGTTAGGATTTAAGCGTGTTCTGTTTTTGGTACATAGATCTACCCTCGCGAAACAGGCATTGACATCATTCCGAAAAGTATTTGAAGATAAGAAGTCAATGGGTATTGTTGGGGCAGGATATTCAGATTATGAAGCAGATTATATTTTTGCTATGGTGGAGACGCTTCACAAAGCGGATAATTTGAGGAAGTTTGATCCAGAAGAGTTTGATTGCATTGTTTTAGATGAAGCGCATCATAGCCCGGCGAATACTTATCAGAAGGTCATGGAGTATTTCAAACCCAAATTATTCCTGGGTATGACAGCAACGCCGGATAAGAGGGATGATGTGGATGCTTCCAGGAATGTATACGAATTGTTCCATTATCAGATCGCTTACGAGATCAGGCTGCAGCAGGCGATGGAAGAGGATTTACTATGTCCATTTCATTATTTTGGAATTAGTGATATTTCCATGATAACGGATGAACAAGCCAAGGCGAGAAATATTTCGGAGGAATATTTTGGAAGATTAACCGGTGACGAGCGTGTAAGACATGTCATCGAACAGGCAAAATATTATGGATATAGCGGTGATCGTGTTAAGGGACTTATATTCTGCAGTAGGAATAGGGAATGTGAGGAGCTGTCTGCAAAGTTCAATAGACTGGGATACCGTACCGTAGCACTAAGCGGCAAGAATACCGACCGTGAACGAGAAGCAGCCTTTGAACGACTGGCAATGAACGAAGAGGATGCAACAGATGAAATGCAGCCTTTGGACTACATCTTTTCAGTAGATATTTTGAATGAAGGTGTAGATATCGTAGAAGTGAATCAAGTGATCATGCTGCGCCCTACGCAGTCTCCTATTGTATTTATACAGCAGCTTGGCAGAGGACTTAGAAAAGCCGAGAACAAGGAATATGTGGTAATACTTGATTTCATTGGAAATTATAATAACAATTTTATGATTCCAGTGGCATTGTCCGGGGATAGAACTTATAATGCGGATACGATCAGAAAATATGTGATTTCAGGGAATAATACGATACCCGGAGCATCCACTGTACATTTTGATGAAATTGCAAAAGAAAAAATATTCAATTCTATTGATAAAATCAGAGGAATGAAATCGATTATAAGAGAAAGCTACATTTCTCTGAAAAATAGAATTGGACGAATTCCCCTGTTGTATGACTTCTATGAGCAGGGCGAGATTGATCCGTTGGTAATTATCAAAGAATATAAGACATATTGGCGGTTCCTGGAAGCTGTTGAGACGGGAAAGGACTCCTGTAAATTGAATGATCAGGAAAAGCTGATATTAGAATATCTGTCTAAGACCATTTTAAGTGGAGTCAGGCCTAGTGAGTTATGCATTTTAAAAGAATTTCTAGACAAAGATACCATCTCGACCAGCGATGTTCGAAGAGAACTCGAATATGAATATGATTATTTTATAACAGATCAGGAAGTAGAGGAATCCGTCAAAGTTCTGCAAGGGCATTTTGTTAGTAAAGATGATGAATACCAGAAATATAAATTTATGAATATATTGCGCCCTGACGGAGAACGCACTATGAGGAGTGTGGAAGCTTATCAGAGATGCTTGCAGAATGAAGAGTTTAATGCTCAGATCAGGGATATTATCAAAGTTGGACTGGCTAGATATAAGGATAAATATACCAAGGGCAAATCAGAAGATACACCTTTTGTATTATATGAGAAGTATTCCCGAAGAGATGTGAGTCTTTTGATGAATTCTGGAAAGGATTTATCATCTACAATGTTTGGAATGGGACGTATTGGAAATGATGTGTTTATTTTTGTTACATATCACAAAGAAGAGGCTGGAGAAGGAAAAAATTATGTAGATGGAAAGCCAGACTATGCGGATGTGTTTGAAGACAATTTGATTTTCAAATGGGACTCACAAATTGGTAGGAGCAATGATAGCGCATATATGCAGAAAGTAATGACAGCACCGAGAAAACATCTTTTGGTTCAAAAGAGCGGATCCGAGAAGAACTTTTATTACATGGGACAGTTTGACATTGTGGAATCTGCAGATAGCCAGAAGGAAGACAATAATGGTAAAATGAAACCGATCGCGAAGGTGACCATGAAAATGCATCATCCCGTACGCGAGGATTTATTAAGATATTTACAGAGCAATATTTCAAAGGAGAACGAGGCAGTATGAAAACCATTCGCGTAGTCGCAGCCGTAATCTGCGATTCCATAGAGCACAAAACCAAGATATTTTCCACCGCAAGAGGCTACGGAGAATTCAAGGGCGGCTGGGAATTTCCCGGTGGGAAGATCGAAGCCGGAGAGACCCCGCAGCAGGCAGTTGTCAGAGAGATCCGTGAGGAACTGGATGCCACGGTTAAGGTCGGAGACTTGATAGATACCATAGAGTATGATTATCCGGCATTTCATTTATCAATGGATTGTTTCTGGTGTGAGGTCGCTTCGGGAGAGTTGAAGCTTCTCGAGGCAGAGGCCGCCAGGTGGCTGACGAAGGAGGAACTGGATTCCGTGCAGTGGCTTCCGGCGGATGTGACACTGATTGATAAGATCAGAAGGAGTATGGAGTAGGAGTACAGTTGACGAAGAGGTAGTAACTATGCTATATAAATTGAACCCAAATAAGCAGGATTATACGAAAGTTAAACGTGTCACTTTAGCGGAGATCGGCTGGAAGGAACTGGATTTGCAGCGCCTGATGTCTTCGCACATTCAGGATTTTATTTATTCCAACGATCTGCTCACGATTTTCAATGAGCGTCCGAGGCAGGAGGAACCGGACATTCTTGCGATTGACAGGAATGGGGATTTATATATTCTGGAACTGAAGAGATGGAGCTCGGATAGGGAAAATCTCCTGCAGGTGCTTCGCTATGGGCAGTTATATGGCAGCAGCAATTATGATGAGTTGAACGAACTGTTTCAGAAATACAGCAAATCCAATGTGGAGTTGTTGGAGATACATAAGCAGTATTTCGATCTTCCGGATGATAAAGCATTGCGTAAGAGTGATTTTAACATGCACCAGCATTTCCTTATTGTTACCAACGGACTTGATCAGAATACAGTAGATGCGATCAGATATTGGAAGAATAACGGCTTGAGTATCGATGCGATTATTTACTGGGTGTTTGAGATCAATGGGGAACATTATATTGAGTTCAATATGTATTCTCCCATTGAGGGTTACCTGGAGTACGAAGGGAATAATTATGTTTTAAATACCAACTATTCCAATAATAAGAATCACACGGATGATATGATAAACGAGCAGAAGGCAGCGGCTTATTATCCGGGCTGGAGAGAGAAGATCGGGAAGCTCCAGCGGGGAGACACTGTATTTTTATACAAGAGCGGCTATGGTATTATCGCATATGGTACAGCGGACGGAAAACTGGAGAAGAAGGACTGCGATGGTTATAAGGATTATGAGTATTACATGCATCTAGATGATTTTACAGTTCTAAAAAAGCCGTTAAGTGCATCGAAGATGAAGGAATTAACGAAGCAGGGATTTCCGTTCCGGACGACGATGTTTTACATGAGTGAGGAATGTAAAGACATCATTATGAAGGAGATTAAGAAAAATTATTTATAGACAAGTGCTGTGTTGACAAGTGCCAGAATTGTTAGTACTATAATCTCAAAGCATATATTCTTACGATTCCGGCAGCGAGAGCTGATCCACACATCTATATCATTTCAATGAATTCTATGCTTTTATACCACATTAACCATGCATGCACAGCATAGTACGTTGAATGACAAGTGGATAGGACAGGCGAAGTGTACCTTCTTGATTTCAAGTGCTATGGGAACAGGAGGACACTATGAAGAAACGCAGCTACGAATTGCTTATTGCTAACCGCAAATACAAGGATACTATTTTTCGATGGATATTTTCCCAAACCGAAAATTTGTTATCTCTGTATAATGCAGTGACAGGGAAACATTATCAGAACCCGGAAGAGTTGGAGATCGTGACTCTGGAAAATGTCATTTATATGGGCATGAAGAATGATCTGGCATTTGTACTGGAAATGGGATTGTACCTGTATGAACATCAGTCTACGTATAACCCAAATATTCCGTTGCGGGATTTGTTCTACATAGCCAGCGAGTATCAGAAGCTGGTGAATGAGAAATCCCTATATTCGTCCGGTATTCAAAAGATTCCGACGCCGAATTTCCTGGTGTTTTATAATGGGACAGACCGGGACGTTCCGGATCGGACAGAGCTGCGGTTGTCGGATGCTTTTGAGAATCCGATGCAGGATCCGGCGCTGGAATTGAAGGTTACGATGTTAAATATCAATGCCGGACATAATGAGGAACTGATGAATAACTGCCATGTTTTATGGGAATACGCAGAGTATGTGGCAAGAGTCAGAAAGTACGCAGCGGAACTGCCACTGAATGAAGCGGTGGAACTTGCGATAGCCGAATGCATTCGCGAGGGAATCCTTGCGGAATTTTTACAGCACAATCGGGCGGAGGTATACAAGGTGAGTATATTTGAGTATGACAAGGAAAAAGAAGAAAAGAAGCTTCGTAAGGCTGAGCGGGAGTGTGGACGCGAAGAAGGACGCGAAGAAGGACGCATGGAAGAGAGAAAGTCACTGCTGGCTCTGATCGCAAAAATGAGTGCCGGAGGAGATGCGGATAAGATTATACGATTAGAGGATCCGGAAGTAATGAATGCAATGCAGAAGAAGTATGAAATAAGATAACAGGAGGGATAATATTTTATCTATTTCTTGCAATTTTGAGGTGAAATTGCTAAAATATTAGCATGATTAATTTATATCAAAAAACATGGGCAGAAATAAATATGGAACTGGCAAAGCGAATGGTACAGCTTCGGAAGAGAAAGAAAATTTCCCAAAAGGAATTTGCATCCAGATCAGGGGTAAGTCTCGGATCGTTGAAACGTTTTGAGCAGACCGGAGAGATCTCGTTGCAGTCTTTTACAAAGCTTGCAATAGCTCTTGGAGCGGAGGGAGAGCTGGAAGCATTATTTAAAGAGGTACCATTTGACTCCATAGAGGAGATACTTCATGGACAGACTAAATAAGCTGGATGTATATTATCATGACCAAAAGATCGGAACAATGGCATTATATCAAAACCGGCTTGCGGCGTTTGCATATAGCGATGAATGGTTACAGGAGGGATTCTCAATCAGCCCATTTTCTCTTCCTTTGGAAAAGCGGGTTTTTATGCCGAAAATAGATCCGTTTGAAGGATTGTTTGGTGTATTTGCGGATAGCCTTCCAGATGGCTGGGGACGCCTTCTGGTAGATCGACTGATGAGAAAAAACGGATTGGATCCTCACACAATAGGGAGCCTGGAGAGGCTTGCGATTGTAGGAAATACGGGTATGGGAGCTTTGACTTATCGTCCCACGATTCCCATAGAACCTGTGTATAACGAATTAACATTGGATGAAATCGCAAAAGAATGTGAGCGCATTCTTCATACAGATACCAGCGAAAATCTGGATTATCTGTTTGCGAAAGGAGGATCATCTGGTGGTGCGAGACCCAAAATACTACCACATATAGATAACGAAGAGTGGATAATAAAATTTCCTTCGTCAGAGGATAGTAAGGATATTGGAAGGCAGGAGTACGACTATGCACTCTGCGCAAGAGAGTGCGGAATAGAGATGGAAGAAGTCCGCTTGTTTCCTTCGGAAAATACACAAGGATATTTTGGGACAAGGCGGTTTGATCGGGTTTCTGAGGGAGAGAACGGAAAAATTCATATGATTTCGGCAGCAGCAATTCTTGAGACATCTCACAGAATTCCCAATCTGGATTATGATATTCTTATGAAATTAACTCTTCAGCTTACGAAATCTATGGAGGAGTGTGAAAAGCTTTACCGCCTTATGTGTTTTAACGTTTTTGCACATAACCGAGATGATCATTCCAAGAATTTTTCTTATATATACAGGGATGAGGAGAAGAGATGGATACTTTCTCCGGCATATGATCTTACGTATTCCAATTCTATCGGTGGAGAGCACGCAACAACAGTAAATGGAAATGGTGCAGATCCGGGAATGGATGATCTTCTTTCGGTAGCGAAAAAGATAGGACTTGGAATGACAAAGGCAAGAAAAACGGCAGCAGAGATTCAGGAATGTGTGCAGGAACGATTGCGGGACTATTTATCTGATAGGATAGAATAGCTCTTATAAACTTTGCCTGAAACAGTATTTCTTTCCCTGCAGTATGCTAATGTTATCCTACTACAGGGGGAGGGTCAACATGTAGAGGATTCTGATCAGATACCGGGGGAGAATGGTATGATTTACATAACGGGAGATACGCATGGGGATTTCGCAAGGTTTTCCGCCAAAAGATTACGGAGAGCCGGCATGGAGCTGACAAAAGAAGATTACATCATTATCTGCGGAGATTTTGGACTGTGCTGGGCGAAGGATAAAACCTTTGAGTATCATTGTAAAAATTTTGCGGAGAAGCCCTACACGATTCTGTGGGTACAGGGGAACCATGAGAATTATGATATGATCGGAGAATATCCGCTGGAAGAGTGGCATGGCGGGAAGGTGCGGCACATTATCCGGGACAAGGTGATATTGTTGGAACGTGGACAGGTCTTCGAGATTGAGGGCAAGTCTTTTTTTGCATTTGGAGGGGCGTCGTCCCATGACATTCAGGGAGGGATCCTGGATCGACAGACGGTAGATTTTGCAGAGCAAAAGCGCAGGGCGGATCGGGCGCATCTGCCCTACCGGATCCTCCAGGAAAGCTGGTGGCCCCAGGAGCTGCCGACAGAAGGAGAATTACAGGAGGGGCTGCGCAATCTGGAACGGTATCACTATGAGGTAGATTATGTGGTCACTCACTGTTGTGGCAGCTCGCTGCAGGAACGGCTCAATGCCGGGACGGGGCGGTCCTGCGCAGCGGATCTGCTGACAGATTATCTGGAGATTTTGGAACAGAAGCTGCATTATAAGCATTGGTATTTCGGACATTATCATCGGGACTGTCAGCCGGATGAGAGGCACACTCTGGTATACTATGCGATACTTCCGTTGGAACAGAAGGAAAGTGCAGCTGCAGGATGCGGAAATTATAGTGTCGAAGAAGCGAAGCTATGAAGCGGCTGCGGGATGAGCGGAATTACAATATTTTCAAACGTGAGATAGATACGACATTGTGTTGACAAATAATAAGAAAATTAGTACTATAGTACCAAACAGTACGTTGGATATTGAGGGAAGTAATGGAGAAGGAACAGGGAAAGCTTATTATAATCGTATCAGTCGTATTTGCCATGGTGCTTCTGTGCATGATCTGCACCTCAGGCAGTGTGCCGGAGGTACAGTCATTGCAGGCATGTACGCCGGACGCAGTCAGCGTCTTGGATGACGGCAGGGAGCTGTACGATTTTATATTGGATCAGGACGATGATGAGACGAACTCGATCGTGTTCTATTCGGCACACCAGGAGATTGCGGTGTATGCAGATGGGAAGCTGATCTACCGGCTGGATGCTGTGCCCAGTATATGGGGAAATACTCCGGGCTGGACCTGGAATATTGTCAGGTTTTCAAGTAATGTGAGCAGCCTGCAGGTACAGTTCACCCCCTGTTATCCGGAAGCGGCAGGTCAGCAGAAGACGTTTTATATCGGTGGCGGCTATAATATTTATCGTGGGGTGATGCGCCGGGCAATGCCTGCCTTTCTCATCAGCATGATGGTGATACTGATAGGATTGTATATTAGTATTTATTGGATCGTTATCCGCAGCGGCAGCCGGATTGACGGGACCTTATTGTATCTGGGTATTTTTTCCATCCTGCTGGGAATATGGTCGGCCAATGAGACGGATGTGGCAACGCTGCTCCTGGCCAACAGGCAGGGATGCTCTTATCTGGCATTTGCTACGCTCATGCTGTTGCCGATGTCCTGTATCCTGTTTGTGAAGAGCTTCCTGGAGATCAGGGATGACCGGTTTTGTAGAATTATCTGTAATGCTAATCTGGCATTGATCGTCCTGACGCATATACTGAATGCAACAGAGATATATGAGTTCCGGAGAAGCCTGTGGATGACGCATGTGTTGATGATTCTGACGATTCTATACCTGCTGGTGGTCATCTGCAGCAAAATTGTCAGAAGGCAGCTGGATCAGAGGCTGAAGGCATGTGTAGGGGCACTGCTGCTTGTATTTTTTGCTACTATTATAGATGTGGGCGGCTATTATAAAGCCGGTAACGCCGTAGGTGTATTTGGCAGAAGCTCTTTCTTGATCTTTATTGTGGTGCTGGGAATAGAATCCGCCAGACAGACGGTTGCACGGCTGAAAAAAGGTCGAAGGATGGAGGAGTTGGAACAGTTTGCCCTGAATGATTCCATGACCGGCATGTACAATCGAAATGCTTATGATTATTTTGTGAAAAACGAGAGGGATTTTGAAGGGTATGTCATAGTGACCTTTGACCTGAACAATCTTAAGCAGTGTAACGATCAATATGGACACAGGGCAGGGGATGAGTATATTATCAATGCAGCACATATCATAGAGGACAATTTTGAACGCTATGGGAAATGTTATCGCATTGGCGGGGATGAATTCTGCTGTATTATTCCGAAGGGAAGATATTTTAAGATAGAACGTGTGATGCATAAGATCGATCAGGATGTAGAGGTCTTGAATCATAAGAACATCATTCCCGTTCCTGTGGGAATTGCCTATGGGTATGCTGTATTCACGGCGGATGATACGGATCCGGAGAAGGTGCGTGAGCGTGCAGATAAGGATATGTACCGGAATAAGAAGACGATGAAGCAGTCTTGACCAGAGAATCTACTTGATTGTTAACTATATTATAAAAAGGGTTGACAATCAAAAAACACCATGCTATTCTGACAGAGGTTTTTACAAAAGACATCTGACAGAAAGGCATGGTTTTTTATTATGACAACACAGACAACAACACGAAGCAAGACTTATGACATGGTATACGTTGCGGTATTTGCGGTTCTGATCGCGATCTGCTCCTGGATCTCCATCCCGATGACGGTTCCTTTTACGTTACAGACTTTTGCGGTATTCCTGGCAGTCGGCGTACTGGGCGGTAAGAGAGGAAGCCTTGCGGTATTGATCTATATTTTACTGGGTGCAGTAGGCATTCCCGTATTTGCCGGTTTCTCCGGTGGTATCGGTCAGTTACTTGGCAACACCGGCGGTTACATCATTGGATTTTTATTCTCCGCACTGCTGATGTGGCTGATCGAGAAGCTGTTCGGACGTAAGACATGGGTGCTGGGTATCTCCATGGTACTGGGCTTGATCGTGTGCTATGCTATCGGAACGGTGTGGTTCATGGTTGTATATGCGCAGAATTCCGGAGCTGTCGGTCTGGCTACTGTACTGGGCTGGTGTGTAATTCCTTTCATCATTCCAGATCTGGTGAAGATCGCACTGGCACTGACACTGAGCAAGAGACTGTCTAAGGCTCTGAAACTGAACGGACAGGAATAAAGGATACACTGGATATGGAAGTAACAACAACTTACCGGATCCGTCCGCACCACGGCATGTGCCTGTATTTTTTCGAAGGGAAGGGATACAGTGAAGGGTTCACTAAGCATATGGCGGAGGTGAAGGAATGGCTTCTGGGGAAAAATGGACCGGCATCCCTGCAGCTGGTCGGAGCGACGGATGAGATCTGCAGCGCCTGCCCTCATAATAAGGGTGGCAGCTGCGAGTCTGCGGAGAAGGTAGACCGATATGATGCGGGTGTATTGAAATATACCGGATTAAAGGCAGGACAGGAAATGACTTTTGCGGAATTTGAGCGGATCGTGGAAGAGAAAATTCTGCAGCCGGGATATGGCAAGGTCATCTGTGGCGACTGCCAGTGGAGAGATATCTGCCACAAATAATGAAGAGCATTCCTATGTGGGAGTGCTCTTTTGTATTACATGAGATCTGAATTCAGTGATTATATGTTGATTAAACGTGAAGAGTCGGATATAATAAAATCGGAATGTGTGAGAATACCGTTGAACATATTAGACCGGATTTGATTTTAAGGTAAGGAGGATGTAGGCTATGGAAGTAATGGCTCAAGGGAACAGACATATTGTCGATTCGGATAGCAAAGTAGATAATAATGTAGTTCGCCAAAAAGTAATGGATAGCTATCAAGATATGTTGAGCGGAAAAGGTAGAGATTACAAAGTTTTTTTCGCAGAGTTGGAAAGCAGGTATAACGGAAAATAATGTATAAAGTGCAAATTCTTCCCAAGGCGGAAGAGGATATTAGCACGAAAAAGCGCACCTCCCCCAGGTGCGCTTTTTTGTGCGTCTATAGCCGCACTGTTACCTCACGAAGAGGTAAGCCGTATATGCAACATACAGAAGCACGCACGCAGCCCCCTCACTGCGGGTCATGCGTCTGCCGGTACGGGCGAATACGAATAGCAGAATGGCACTGCCAAGGAGCAGTACGGTGTCGATGACAGACTCTCCGAGGACATGCAGAGGGCTGATCACCGCGGACATTCCGAGGATAAACAGGATGTTGAACAGGTTGGAGCCGATGGCATTGCCCAGCGCCAGTCCGCTGTCTCCCTTTTTCGTGGCAACGATGGAGGTCACCAGCTCCGGCAGGGAGGTGCCGATGGCGATAATGGTCAGTCCGATGAAGTTCTGGCTGACACCGAAATTCGTAGCGATGATGCACGCTTTATCTACCACGAGATCACCGCCGAAGATAACGGCAGCGAGACCTCCGGCAATATACAAAAGGCTGCGGGGCAGGGAGAGGATCTTGCCGGGTTCTCCCTCTTCTCTGTTTTTCCGGGCAGAATAGATCATAAATCCCAGATATACGATCATACCAAGCAATAGGACTGCGCCTTCAATGCGACCTAAGCTGCCATCTAAAAACATCAGACATAATACGAAAGTCACCAGGATATTTAACGGCATATCCCGCTTCAGGATCTCTCCGTGGGGCATAAAGCTGTGCAGGAATGCACAGATACCTACCACCACCAGTCCGTTGAAAATGTTGGAGCCGACGACATTACTGATGGCAATATCATTGCTGCCAGCCAGTGCAGCATTGATGCTGACGGAGGCCTCCGGAGCACTGGTGCCCATGGCGACGATGGTCAGACCGATGATGACGCTGGGGACCTTCAGGATCCCCGCCAGGGAGGAGCTTCCCTCCACGAAAAAGTCCGCACCTTTGATCAGAAGTATAAATCCTACGAGTAACAATATGTATTCCATAAGCTGTCCTTTCCTGCGGCAAAGCGTCTGTATTCCTAGAAAAAAGTATAAAAATAGAGACTCTTACCGCATCAAAAATGATCGATAAAAGTCTCGTTGCTTACAATAATAACCGGTCCGACGGACGTGATGACGATTATCATTCCGGACAGCTTCATGTATCATTCAGTTACCATTCTAGGTTACCATTCTATCAGAAACCATCCGGGAACTACTCCCTCTTAACTGTGCCCTCATTCTACAAAAAAAGGACAAACACTGTCAACAGACTTTGTAAATCTTGACACTATTTTAACACGAACTCCACCTTCACGGGATCATGGTCGGAGTAGGAATAGCCGGTGTTTACATTCTCATAGGACAGGCACTCGATATTGTCGGAGATAATAAATCCGTCCAAAGTTACGGTATAAGTTACACCGGGGACATATTCCATATCTGCGTTTCTGGCACTGTTCCAAAGTGCCGCCTGTTCCTCAGAACTCAACAGATCCAGACAGAAGGCAAAATGCTCCGGCAACTCCGTTCTCGGAAAAGGAAATGCCCAGGACTCACAGCTCTCCGTATCCTCTTCGGAAGCCTTCAGGTCGTGGTTAAAGTCGCCGCCGCAGAGCACATAATTCCCGGCTTCGTATTCTTTTGCCATATCATTGCACAGCATCTCAATCTGTCCCTTGCGGATCTCATCGCTGTTGCCGTAAGCGGACATATGCAGATTGAAGATCACCAGCTCTTTCCCGTTGTCCACCGGGATCCGGGAGACACTGTAGCAACGGTCCAGATCGAAGAACTTGCTGAAGGAAGTGGATATGGGGAAGCTTCTGCGCAGGGCGGAAGACACCGGATATTTCGAGAACAGTCCGAGTCCTGCCCGGCTGCTGCCGTGGGGCTGGGTAAACGGATAGAACAGGAAAGCAGAGTCATAATTCTGCGCAAATACGGTAGTATATTCCGGCAGAAGGTTGCGCAGCATCTCGTACTCATCCGTATGATAGCTTCTGGTGGCATCCAGATCGATCTCCTGGATCAGCGCAAAATCCGGGTCTAATGACTTCACCAGTTCTCCCGCACCGTTTATGGCATATTGTACGGTCTCCGGGCTTTCCGCCCAGGAGGAGGTACCGCCGTCCATGAAGAAGCTGTAATCCGGCAGATAAGCACCGAAACCGATGTTGTAGGTCACTGCGGAATATTCCGTATCCGTAGCCAGCACCGCAGCCGCACCTGTGGTAGTATCGTCGACCGGTGCCTCCACCACCAGTTCCTGATTGTCCTCAATCCTGTAATAACTGGCATAGAGGTAGACGATGTAAGCCAACAGTGCGAGGATGAGGATCCCCAGCACGATACACATGGTTTTTAATAACGTTTTACATAAATTTTTCTTTTTCATATCCTTATTTTAACAAGCCTTGCGGGAAATGGCAAACAGGAATATTTTATTTGTTATTTGTGTGGTCTTATGCTAAACTGGTGCTGGATGATATTGGCATCCAGGAATTCTCCGGTTTTGAGGAAGCGGGGTTGGCTGTTCAGCCGTCTGCCGGATGGTACGCCGGTCAGACCGTAATAAGAATCTGAAAGTATAACATTATAAAGAAATGAAAAGAGTAAGAAAACGTTTATTGCTGACCGTATGCGCTATGGTGCTGCCTCTTGCGGTGACATTGATCATATATAATATTTATTCTATGACAGCGCTGAACCGGCAGGCTGCCCAGAGCGCAGCCGGTACCGGCTATATTTACGAACAATTTTATGAGAAAAGTATTAAAACGGTCCAGTCTTATATGATCTCGGAAATGGTAGGAAATGATTTCAGGAGACTCAATTATCCGTTGGAGTCATTACAGGCTTATCTGTGCGGGCAGAACATTCTGGAAGATTTTACAAAATATCTGACTTCGAATGTGGATGGACTGGTGGCACTGGAATTTTATTCGGAGAGTAACGATCTGCTCCGGATCAAACATGCCCCGGGTACTCGCTATGTGCCGACCAAACAGTCTGGAATATGTCGGGCTGTCTATGAGGAGATGAAGCAGGGGGAACTGAATAGTGACTGGTATGTGATTCCGGTGGGGGATGACTATTTCCTGATCCGGATTCTGAAATACGGCTCGATGTATATCGGTGCGGTCATGGATTTCGACCAGTTTATGAAACCCTCCTCGGAAGTTGAGGGAAGATCGTCTTATCTGGTCTATGCAACGCAGGACGGACAGGCACTGAATCAGAAAAATCTGTTGGAAGAGAAACAAATCGAACTGAAACAGAATTCCAAGGGTTATTACATCACGGGGAAAGGAATGGAGCGATACCTTGTGGTGTATGAGCAACTGCCCTACGGTGATCTGGTGCAGTATTACATCAGTCCCTACGGAAGTTTCTGGAACTATATGGGAGCTTTGCAGTGGTTTCTGCTGTTTTGCAGCTTTATTTTTATTCTGCTGATCCCGATTCTGTATTTTTATATGTATCGTTTCTTCGTGGCACCCTTAGAGGGATTGAAAGCAACCATGGAAGAGATCGCTGAGGGTGATCTGAACGCCTACGCGGAGGAAAACAGTGACGTGGAGGAATTCCGTCTGATGGCGACTACCTTTAATCATATGATGGATCAGATCCAGAAGCTGAAGATCGATGCCTATGAGCAGGAGCGCAGGATTCAGAATGCAACGATTCAGTATTTACAGATTCAGATCCGCCCCCACTTTTTTCTGAACTGCCTGAAGAATTTCTATGCGCTGGCGGAGCAGAAGGAATACCACTCCATTCAGGAACTGACGCTGGCGCTGTCTTCTTACCTCAGAAAAGTGATTACTTATGAGGAAGATACCATCAGTGTCCGGAAAGAGATGGAGAGCGTGGAATCCTACCTGAAACTGTCACAGCTGGGATTGTCCGTACCGGTGAATTATAACATTGCCGTGGACGAAAAACTGGAAGAATTTCAGATCCTGCCGTTGTCAGTGCTGACTTTCGTGGAGAATGCAGTGAAATACGGTGTACAGTCCCAAAAAACACTGCTCATCAGTATCCGGGTATCGTTACTCCCTGGAGAGACGCCGGAGGATACTTATGTGTGTATTACGATTCTGGACAACGGTCCCGGTTTTCCGGAAGATTTACTGCATTTTCTGAACAAGGAAGAATTCGCAGAAGAGAAGACCGCGGGGATCGGTATCCAGAATGTCTGGAAACGTATTAAAATACGTTATGAGGAAAAAGCAACCATATTATATAGCAACTCGAACGGAGCTTGTGTGGAGATGTATTTACCCTATGAAAAATATTAATGTATTAATAGTAGATGATCAGATCAATGTGGTAAGCGGTGTCATGTTTGGGGTGCATTGGGATCGTCTGGGGATTTCGCAGATATACAAGGCATATAATGCCTATGAAGCAAAACAGGTCCTGTTGGAGAAGCCGGTGGATATCATGCTGTGCGACATTGAAATGCCGGTGGAAAACGGGCTGAGCCTGTTGGCATGGTGTAGAAAGCGGGAAATGGATGTGGAGACGATCTTCCTGACGGCACATGCGGACTTCCTGTATGCCAAAGAGGCTGTGGCGCTGGGAAGCTTTGACTATATTTTACAGCCTGCGAGATATGAAGAGATCGAGGATGCTGTGAGAAGAGCGACGGAGAAGATCCGGATGAAACAGCGGGTCAACGAGGATTCCCGCTACGGACAGCTGCTGAAGAATAAAAAGGGGGTTGTCCTGGGGGCAATGTTGGCGGATCTGTTCTCGGAGGAGAAGAATGACATGGAAATAGCCATGCACAACCTCGAAGAAATAGGGATCCGTGTGACGGAAAATTCCAGACTGAGCCTGCTGGATGTGGTTCGTTGGGGAAAGGGACTGGAGAACTGGGATCAGACGCTGTTATATGATACGATTTCCAATGTGCTGGAAGAACTGTTCTACCCTTACGCCTGGAAAGCACTTCTCTGCCAGCAGGAAAAGGGAATCTATTATGTACTTCTGTGCACCGACAGTGCGGCAGAACTGAATGAAGAATCCATGTATCATCAGATGGAGCGTTTTCAGATTACATTTCAGAAATTTTTCGACTGTGGAGTTGCCATATATTACGGTGCACTGGAGGATCGGCAGGCGGTCTGGGAACTAGTGCGGATTCTGAAAAAAGCCGGCCAGAACAATGTTGGACGCAAAGAAGGAATCTATAATGTGCAGGAGAGCAAGCAGAAGGAACGGAAAGCAGAGGAACACTACTGCGAGAACTGGGTACAACTTCTGGAAAATGAACTGTATGATACCGTGGTAAAAGACACTTCGGATACCTTGCAGAGATTGGCGGCGGAGGATCAACTGAATTCCAAAAACTTGATGCGGTTTTACCAGAAGATTATGAGTGTAATCTATCTGGTACTCCAGAAATTAAATATGGATATGGAGCAGTTGTTCCCGGAGGAAGAGATCATGCAACGTGCCATGTCCGCCTATGCTTACACGGAAGATACGCTATGGCTGGTAAAATATGTGACGGCGAGACTGCATGAACTGCGGAATACGGAGTCGGGGAAGGAGACCCAGATCGATGAGATATTCCAATACATCCGAAGCCACATGGATGAGGATATCAAGAGGGATGATATTGCCGATACGGTGCACCTGAACGCCAATTATATTTCTGTGTTGTTTAAAAACAAAACGGGAATGTCATTAAAAGAATATATTATCTCAGAGAAAATGACGCTTGCCCGGAACATGGTCCGAGAGACGGTGTTACCCATCAGTGTGATCGCCATGAAAGTGGGATATACCAACTTTTCCCATTTTTCCCAAAGCTATAAGAAAATCAACGGGGTTTCACCTACGGAGGATCGGGAAGAGACCGGGCACACAAACGAATAGTATTTTCAAAATGTCACATTTTTTACAATAGAATGTGACATTTTTGATATTCCGGAATGCGGAAAGTAAAAAAACTTATTTTTTTGACACAAACAACATTTTTAACAGATAGATACGATTGTGGGATTTTTTTATAATGAATTCATCATCAATGAAGACCTACGAAGGGAGAAGAAATGTATGAAAATCAAAAAGTTATTGGCAACAGGACTTGCTACCGCGATGGCAGTAACGACTCTTGCAGGATGCGGATCTACCGCAGATAACAACGCTTCACAGAGTGCAGGCGCAGACAGTGCGGCAGAAAGCACACAGGCGGCA
>OHIC01000327.1_pt1 | contig 33899 bp, 20 predicted proteins | sample 1568171 | NCBI WGS metagenome assembly OHIC01 (sample SAMEA3879506, study PRJEB24766) | human gut metagenome | biome: human-associated habitat; feature: feces | place: USA | collected 1985/1987
CAGAAACGGAAGAAAAGCTGAAGCACTACACCTACTGTCGCTTGTCTGTCGAACACCGTATCGTACCCAAGGAAGCCGACAAACGCGGATTTGAACGTCTATTGCGTGAATTGAACTGCGATGTCATGGTGTTCTACAATTTTATTGAAGCAGGTAGAGACGGCAGTAAATTCCACGCAGTAGATAAGTATGATCATTTACAGAATGACCGCAAGTTCCCTATTTTGGAAAAGTCTTTCTGTACCAAGTCTAATCCAGGAGCTCGCCTGATGCGTTCCCAAATTATCAGTAACAGGCAGTTCTTTGTGAACTCTGGGCACGCGGAGCTGATGATGCGTCTGAAGAATCAGAATACACCTGCAGGGCAGGAACATGTGATTGTAGGTTCCGGAAACTTTGAACCATGGCAAGCAGTGATTGATGTTGCACACCGTGCTGCTGAATGGGTGGTATGCATAGACTCCAACATTGACGACAAACTGATTCGGGAACACCGTGACGGGACCGAGACTCGGCAACTGATTGGATTTGGTTCTGGCGTGGGCTTACACGGGGAAAGCAACTTTACTATTTCTTCACAGATATTCTCATACAGTAATTTGAAAGGTATTTTGCAAACCGCCTTCCGCAGGGTGTATCACTTTACTGACTGCACAGAAGACAATAAGCACATTGTTGAACAATTGCTGAATGAGGGTACTGGACTATCCGGCTTGTCCTTGATCAGGGCTTTGGGACCAAGCTATTATGTACATGACTTTTTGGCGTACAGCATCATCAAGAGGATGTTCCTGAGAGATGGCGGCGATTATTTATGTAATCAGCTGTTCTCCGTAGATACCTATGCTCATTGGTTTGACATGAAGTCTGCCGATAACAAAAAACATCCGGATCTGTTATGGGTACAGGCTAGGATCAATGAGAGGGGGCAAATTGAAATTGATGCCCGTCTGATTGAATGCAAGATGGGCAAGGCTTCTGACGAACATTTAAAGAAAGCACAAGAACAGATTCAAAACGGGTTAGAAGTGTTGATGCGCGCCTTTACCCCTAGAAAAGAAGGTAAGGACTCTGAACCTGATGCTCGGTATTGGTATCTGCAAATGCACCGCATGATTGCTAGTTGCGTTTTGTCCAATAATATCGAAGATGAGACCGTCTTCCTTGCTGCCATGGAACGTATGGCGATGGGTAACTTCAAGATTAAGTGGAGTGCCGGGATATTTGCATTCTGGATAGGAAAACATACCCCACCGTTAAAACTAGAAGATGTTTACATTGTAGAAGTGAATGGTACCGAAATGGAGGTGCCCGTGTGCGTGGTGGGCTACAAGTACATTCGTGAGCTTTGTAGTGAAGATTCTGTCGATATGCTCAGATGGCCTATTCGCCGCGATGAACTGGATAGCTATAGCAGGCTGGAACAGATTGTAGTAGAAGGACAGCAGGAGCCTGAAGAGGAGGATGAAGAACAGGAAGAACCTGTTGCAGGTGGCTTTGTGATTGATTGGCGCAAGGGGAGAGTTCAAAAGCCGAGTTTGGAACCACAACTAGAACCTGAGCTGGAACATCCTCTTCTTTCGCAAGTTTCGAAACTAAATAAGGAAGATGATACCAAGCAGACTGGAATTTCTACGGTGCGTGGTAATTCTACCGTATTATATCCAGATGAGCAGGATGATAAACCTCCTGTATTTCAGGCGGCAGATCCAGTTGCCCCGAATGGCGTTCCGGACCGTATTTTCCTAGGAACGGAGAATGACAGGCGTATTTACTGGGAGTTTGGGCATGAGGATTTAAGTAATAGGCATTTGCTTATCTTTGGTAATTCAGGGATGGGTAAAACTTATGCCATTCAGTGTATCCTTTGTGAAATGGGACGGAAGAATCTCAACAATCTGATTGTGGACTATACTAACGGGTTTCTGCCTGAACATTTGGACGCCGTGACTAATAATGTACTGCATCCGTATCAGAATATAGTGAAGCTAGATAAATTACCGGTCAATCCGTTTAGAAAGACGGATTTAGTACTGGGTGGTTTACAAATCCCGGAGAATTCTCATGATGTAGCCAAACGAGTAGCTGCTATTTTGGGATCCGTCTATAAAGATTTTGGTGGCCAGCAAAAAGTCATTGTAATTGATTCTATTAAGGATGGTTTGGAACAAATGAAAAATGATTTTGAAATGAAGCATCTTCTAGATATTCTAGAGGGTTATCTGGAGGATGCTACCAGACCTAAAAATTCTGTAACGACAATTCGTAATAAGCTCAAATCCCTGATTGATGAAGACCTGTTTGTTGGACAACAAGCTTGTGTCAGCTGGGATGAGTTATTTGCGAACACGGAGAACAGATGTCAAGTGTTTCAAATGGCAGGATTGGATAGAGAAACATCCCGTATGTTGACAGAGTTTACCTTGTGGGATCTTTATGTTGCTGCGCGAAATAGTGGACAGGAAAACAAGCCTAAGGTAGTGGTATTGGACGAAGTTCAGAATCTGTCTCAGGACTTGGAAACTCCGTTAGGGAAAATATTAACGGAGGGACGCAAGTTTGGCTTGTGTCTGATTGCTGCTACTCAAATTATGAGTGGAGTTGATCAGGCTGCCAAGGGGCGTTTATTCCTAGCAGCACACAAGTTATTTTTCCGTCCAGCTGATACAGAGCTAAAACAGACTGCAGAGTTGGTCAAGACTGCTTCTGGTAGAGAAAATGTGGAATATTGGAGTAAAAAACTTAGTTCTCTAGGTAAAGGTCAATGTTTGTCCTTAGGTCCTGCATTGAATGAACAAACCGGAATGTTGAAGCCTTTAGAAGTTCACAAGCTCAAGATTACAGCATTAACGGAACGAGGGTTCTAATATGACCAGTAAAAATAAAACTGCAGAAAATAAACGTCTTGGAAAGAATTTCCATCGTACCTTTGCTCCGGAACGGCAGTATTTGGGAGCCCTGCTGAAGTATGCGGCTGATGGTGGTCTATACGAAAAGCAAGCGATTGCTGATAAGACGGGCATACCTACAGGCATATCCAGTGGTAAATCTCTGCCGACAGCGGATTATTGCCGTGCGATGAATTTGGTAACGACGGTGAAAGAAAAAGATGGTGAACATCTGCGGCTAACTTCGTGGGGTAGAACCGTGTTGTTGGAAGACAAGTTCTTCAAGGAGGATTTGACCCAATGGCTGTCTCACCTTTATTTGTGTCAGAAAAGGCAGGGTGCAGAGGTATGGTACCAGATATTCTGGAATGGAGCTGAGATTCTAGGACAGGAATTCACCGTAGATACGCTGACCAACTGGATTTATCCTATTTTGAAGGTAACGGATATGAAGGTCATGAGTCCTACCTTCCGAATGTATGGAGACGATCAGTCTTTTAAGCAGTGCGGAGCTATTCGAGAACAGTGCGGAGTGTATTATCGGACAAAAGCGCCAATAATCAGCACCTATGCTATTGCTTATGCTGTGTGGATGACCGAGGCCATTGAGTGTAATGGATGTGCCGGGGCACAGGTATCTCTTGATGAACTAGAGGGGCTGTGCGGCTTCAGGCACATTACCGGATGGACTTTGGCAGAAAGCCGACAATGTCTGGCCTTGTTGGAGCAAAAGGGCGTTTTTTCCATTGACCGACACATGGAACCGTGGCTTATTTGCAATAAATATGCTTCCTCCGATTTGTGGAAGCGTGTATACGAAGATTTTCTTTAATTAAAACGATTATTGCTCCGGCGGTTAAATAATCGTATTATCTTTTCATACTCAGCGTAAGAAACTCAATATCTAAAAGAAGTCGCAACCATTGTTAGAATATTAGAATCCATGGTCTACTAAACTGAATCCGTATATTTTATTGCTTTGGCGAAGCAATAACCTCATTACCCACATGAAGAAAATCTCTCTAAATCAAGCCGTACAGTTTGATATAAGCCGTTTGTTCAATGGTGCTATCGACGTTGACTGGTTGGTAAATGATCCCAATATCGCAGCATCTGTAGCCCGCTCCTTTGTATTCCATGGCCCGGCCTATCATGGGGTAACGCAGACAGATGTTATAGAAACCGGACATAAGCTGATTGATAGCGCTTCTTTTGTTAAAGAAACGGTACAGGGGCTGGTAAGTGGAGAGGCTAATGCTTTTACTTTGGCTATTGCTGGGTTTGGTAGCGGTAAGTCTCACATGGCAGTAACTTTGACCGAGTTGCTGGAAACGCAGGACGTAGCGCATAGAGCTACCATTCTGAAGAATCTGGCTCAGGCAGATGCGTCTATTGCCGAACATGTAGAGCGACTATTACCGGAGGTAGAAGAAAAAGTGCTGGTCATTACCCTAAATGGGATGAATAATTTTGACTTGGCATCTCAGCTATTGAAGCAGGCCAAGGGAAAGTTACAAAAACGTCATTTGTCGACAGATGCGCTAGAGGGGGTGAGGAAACGGTTTGAATACGCGGCAAAAGTATTAAGTACGTTAAACTGTGATTTATTACCTACTCTTTTGGATGCGCTGAACTTATCTGATGTGCAAGAGGTTCTGAAGAAGTTGGTAGACTATGACGAACAAACCTACAAACAGGTGCACCAGTTCCTGTCAGAAATAGGGATTCCCTTACAGGCAATAGGTGATGAAACAGCCAAGGATGTACTCACGTTATTGGCTACGAACTATGTGGGAGAGGGGAAGCCCTTTAAGAAGATTCTCATCTTGTTTGACGAATTTGGTCGCTATCTGGAATTTGCAACAGCTCATAGTCATATTGCCGGCAACGGAGCTCTGCAACAGTTCTATGAGGGCGTGCAAAAAAATTCGGCGCAACTTACGTTCGTAGGCTTTATTCAGTATGAATTAAAGGCTTATGTTCAGCGTCTACCGATAGAGTTCAAGAACGATATTACTCGGTTCATTACTCGCTTCCAAACCTCCGACAAGAAATATCTTTCAATCAATTTGGAAACTCTTATTGCTAACTTATTGGTCAAGGACAGTAAGGAAGTGTTGAGCAACGAGGTTTTTCTGAATACGAGTTTTCAGCAGATTCAGAGATGGTACCCAAATGTAGCCCACCATTCTTTGTGGCATTCTCCGGAAATGTTCAAGCGGGTGATTGGTGAGGGCTGCTGGCCTTTGTCACCACTGGTTGTGTGGTTTCTATTCTACTTGTCTGCTGGTGGGCAGTATTTACAACAACGTTCAGCATTGGCTTTGCTAAAAGTTGCACTGGACATGAATAGTGGCTATGAGCTGTCTGACGAGAAACCGGTACTGCCCGTTGTACGTTTGTGGTCTGAAGAACTGCAAAGCGAGCTCCAAGATGTAGAAGAGAAGACTGGGCGTGGGGCAGTGATGCAGTCTTATGTGTCTGTGTTTGAACGACACCGCCAGCATTTGGTAAATGATGATATTCTGTTACTCCGCAGTATTGTGATGCTTTCAGTCACTCGGTTAAAGGCAACCAGTAGAGAAGATGCCATAAAGGCTTTACAGGAGTTTTCCGGGATTGAGCCGACTGCATTTGCTCGAACGCTGAACTCTCTGGAAGAAGAACTGAATGTCATCACTTGGGATGATACTTTCCACCAGTTTGACATTATAGGGGACAGTGTTTCCAAATCACAGTTCATGAAGTTTCTGCGTAATAAACTGGTTTCTGAATACAATTTGGAGCAGCAGGAGAAACTTTTCATTAAGAAAGCTGAGTTCTTTAGTGACGTATTGGGCGATATAGCGTGTGATTTCGGTTCTAATAACAACATCGTATCGGCCGAATGGCGGTATGAATCACGTTATACGTATTGGGGGTTGTTTGTACAAATGGCTACAAATTTGATAGTTCCCCCTCTGTTCGGACAGAAGTACAATCAAGTAGATGTTGTAAGAGGCTTGGTTATTTATTGTTATGTTTCAGAAAATGAAGATATTAAAGTTGTAATGCAAAAATCTGTTGAAATTCTACGCAAGGTAGCTAAAGATAACGGGGTAACACATTTACCGGTCATGCTGGTATTGCTTCATGACCAAGATGGAGAAATCGGCAGGACTATTGCGGAGCTTGATATTTTGGAAAAATTGTCGTTACAGGAACAGGAAATGTACGGCAAGATTGCCTCAATACACAGATTAAAGAGAGAGGAAAATCTGCGCACGGCGCTTAAAAAAGTTGCCTTGGAGCGCAATTATGAAACTACGTTGAAAGGGGATTTTCCTACTCGACTGTCCAAATTGGGGGATGCCCTCTTCGATAAGATTTATCCCAAGCCTCTATCATTCCCGTTTGATGGGTATCATTCCGCACGCAGTAATGCGGCAAAGGACTGTCGAGATCTGACAAGAAACATTCTGTTTAACCAGAATTTCACTTACAGTGTAGTTCAGAGTTTGCCGATTCAACAACGCAACAGAGCCAATAATGTTCTGAAAAACCACTGGAAGGTATTCAATATGGATGGTAGTTTGTCTTCTTCTCCCGGTCTAAGCAGCGCTCGTAATATTGTAACAGAGTGGGAAAAGTTATTACAAGGTACTCAGGAGCTGAATTGTGGTGAGGCTTTAGCTATGGCTTGTGCTGCTCCTTACGGTGCAAATATCGCTTCTGCTGGGTTGTTGTTTGTCATTTATGTTCAGACGCGCCGCGAAACCACTTCTTTAACGCAGAAAGATGGGCAGGCAGTCGATTTTGCCTCTCTCAATGATCAATTATTTGAAGGGAATGTATTTGCTACAAAAACGCTGGAAAGTCTTACCTTGCATAAGGTAGAAAACTCTGGATCAGAATGGGAAATTCTTCTAAATGAATGGGGAAATGCTGACTCTTATGTAAAGATTGTGGAACTGGAGGAACGCGCTATAGATCTAGAACGTAGACTTAAAGTTCCTCAGACCTTAGGTTGGAAATATAATACTTTAAAGCGTAGTGCTAAGGATGCGAAAAAGAAAATAGACGAGGCTGATGAAAAGGAGGACAAAGCACTCAAAATTCTTGAAAGTGGAGCTAATAAGAAAGATCTTTCTATTTTGAGTTTTGGAGCATCTTTGTTACAAGCGTGTGCCCAGAGAAAGCACAAGGATCCAATGTGGAAATCTGAGGATTATGAGTGGTTTAAGGATAGATTGTTACAGGCTCGGTTGATTATCGAACAAAATTTCGAAAGTTGGTTACACAAACAGCAACCCAATGGATTGAATATGGCTGCTTTGCTGACTTTTAAAGAAGAGGTGGTAGATCGTGTTGTTAAAAATTTAAAAAATATCGATTTGCATTCACAGGCAGACGCTTTAAATAAACATTATGAACGAATGAGTAGGGCTTTTGATGCCATTGTTGACGCTAAGCAAACCTTATCCGCACTTGATGCCTGGCTTGTTTCTAACAGCAAATTGAGCCGTGATTTAACGATATCCCAGATTAAAACACAGAATCAGGTGTTGATGCAACAAATGGAGTTACTCAAGCAGTCTAGAAGCAATATGATAAGATTGAACAATCAAACTTTGATTCAAGAATTCGATCAAAAAATAGCAAATCTGAAACAACTCAATCAAGAACTGAAAGATCAAGAAAATAAAATTTCAAAACGCGCACAAGCTATATGGAATTCTAAACTTTCTACTGAAAGTGTCGATGATTTGTTGGAGCAAGTTAAGGAGATGGAGCATTTGTATGCTGAAGATGGCTCTAATGTGGAGGACTTTCGCCAAATGAGGACTATACTTCAAACATACCTTGATACTTGGAGACGCTTGAAATTTGCAGTGCTAAATCAGAATGATTTTCAAGTGCAACTGTCTGCTTCACGACAAGATTTTCTATGCCGATTCTCGCATTATGAGTTACCTTGGGATTTGGAGGAAGCCTTCGGACTGCTTGAACAGGAGTGTGAAGTTAGTAAACAACAAGCAAGTCAGAAATGGGTACAGATGGTTCAGTGTAAATTAGTTCAGCTTGCTCAAATGACAACTATTGAGGTAAACGAATTACAGAGGAATATTAGTAATCCTCCTGCTTGTGTTGATCTAGCAAAGGAAAGCACTTTTCTGGAGAAAGCTCAAGATTCCATTCATCAATTTCTTAATACTAAGGAAGTTGAATGGCTCTTGGAGCGTTTCAAACAAATGAGTAAAACTGCTCAAAAAGATTTTATCAAGGCAATAGGCTGTCTATTAAAGGAGGATTAAAATGAGGTAAGGGGATTTTATGAGATAGTTTAATTTTGTTACTTGTTTTAGTCGGCATTTCTAAATTTGTCTTTTCGGAAATGGCAGGATTACGGGGAGTACCATCCGGATAGGAGGTTTTGTAGATGCCAAATTCCTGCGCCTTTTTCTCCAGAGCGTGGGTAACACTGCTGGAAGCGGCGTTGATGCGGAGGCGGCTTTCACTGAGATAGGAAGGATTGTGGAGGGGATGGGGGAATATCCTTGGCAGGAGCTGCGGGGATGACGGAGGGAGAACATCGTCGGAACAGGAACCGGGATGATTCTGCTTCCAGCTCCGGAACCATGCGGGTGAAGTCAGATGTTTATATTGCTGGGCAAGTCCTTTTCCCTTGATGGCATACACGCGTTCCGCCGCCAGCAGGGTCATGTTGTCAACCTGTTGCTGCTTGCGCCATGCCTGTCTGATTTGTTCCAGTTCTTCAGCGTTCCGGGCGGCGTTGATGGTTTCCAGCATCTTCCGGACGGAAGTTTCCTTATTGTTGGCCAGATTGAGGAACATGCGGCTATAATAATCATGAAATTCCAGGGATTCCCGGTTGAATGCCGCAATTTCCTGATTTTGAAGCAGTTCTTCGACAAGAAGATCTTCAGGAGTTTTCCTGATCTCTTGCGTCAAAACGCCTGTCTCATAAAGCCCCCAGGTAAGCGTTCCCCCTGTAACGAGCATCACGGCCGCTACCGTCAGAATTCTGATCCAGAGCTTCCGTATTCGATTGCGACGGAGGGCATGATTCATCCCGGTCAGCCACGCTTCTGGAGAAAGAGACCGTTCCTCCCTCTTCTGGGAGAGGTTTTGAACAAGAAGACAGCTTACGCATCTCAGGGCTTTTTCTTTTTGGGCCAATGATGCCAATAACTCCCCCGCATGCGCTTCTCCTACCTTTCCGGATATGGTGTTCCAAGGATAGGAGGTCATCAGTTCATAAAAGCACGCTGCCAGGGAGTATTGATCCGCCCGGATGTCGGGAGAGGTGTCTTCCGTGAACAATTCCGGAGCCGAGTACGCGGAATGAGCCAGGATATTGACTGTGCCATGAGGAGGGAGAAGAGAAGCGGTGCCGAAATCGGCTAGAACGGGCTGGCCTTCCCCGGTAAAGAGGATATTGCCCGGCTTGACATCTAGATGGACGATGTGATGTTGATTCAGACAATCGAGGGCCGAAACCAGAGTCTGAAGCCATGAGAGGAGGGTGCGTGGAGGAATGCGTTTGCCTGAGTGGATGACCTCCCGCAGGGTTCCGCCCTCAAGAAGAGGCATCACATAAAAACAGGTGGTGGGCGAAAGGCTGAATACCCGATGAATCCTGATGATGGAGGGGTGCTCCAGAGAAGCGATCAAGCGGGCTTCTCTGATGAACTGGTCAACAGAATCGGTAAAGGTATGAGCTACTTCTTCGTTCAGCGGAACCAGAAGGTGAGTCTCTGGATCTCTGCGACAAAGCCCCTGGTGATAATGTTCCTTGAGGACGACCTTTCTGTCCAGCGTTCTGTCATGGGCCAGATATACGATACCGTTCGCCCCGTGGCCGAGGACGCGCTCAATGGCGTAAGGACCAACTTTTTGACCGGGAGGAAGGAAAACGGGGGCTTCATGCATGGCGGATGAATGATTCGATCATGCCCCGGCAGTACGGAAAAAATCAATCCTTGTCTTTCGAAAATTCCTCGCGTTCGATTTCATCGACCAGGGAAGGAGAGGCGGGAGTCCCTTCGCGAACAATCTCATTGATTTTTGTCGCCAGAAAATCGGTCAGCGTCATCTTGCTGTCGAGGGCCTTGCGCTCCAGAGCCGCCTGGACATCCGGCGGTAGTTGCAGGATCACGCGGGACTCCGTTTCCACCTTCACGGACGGAAGAGTCACGGGCATCTCCGTCATCAGGGAACGAATGATGTGTTCCTTGACCTCCGGAATCTTTTTCTTGGCCATCCAGTTGTAGACGGTCACTTCACTGACGAAGCATTGCTCAGCCAACCACTTATAGTCCAGCCCACGGGCCTTGAGCCAACGCTTGACGTCGGCTTTCAACTCCATCTGCGGTTTGGAATCTGAACTCATATTCGTGATACTAGCTTTTCCGCTATTGCGCGTCAATTCCCAAGAGGCGAATGCCGGGAAAACCATCCTCAGAAGAAGGTGGATAAGTGATAACAAGGTTCTCTGAATAATATCTATTCTTCCATAATAGCTATAATACTATTTGACAAAATGGGGTATATAGATATAAAAATATCCGTATGGCGAATATGCAGTGCGATATCACCGAGCTAATCGAGAAGCTAAGCGATGAAGCCAGATTGTATCTTCTGAAACGAATGGCCTCCCGTAACCTTTCCCTTCGGCAGGTTCTTCTGGAGATTGTCATCGGGATAAGCAGAGAGGCTGCGTCCGGCTCGAAAGAACAAGAAACCGCATGTTCCGCCTGTTTCATTCCTCATTTAACCTCTCACCCAAAAGCCCTCCACCAATGAAAACATTTTGCGTCTCCCTCATGGCTTTGATAGCCGCTTTCCTCTGTGTTCCGGCAGCCCATGCAAGTCTGTCATCCCCGGATGCTTCCCCGTCTGCCAACGACTACACCGCATGCCGACAAAGAGATGGAGTCAAAGTTTGCCCCGCCTGCAACGGCAGCGGCAAGTTCGGAAATATCACCTGCGTCAACTGCGGCGGCAAGGGTATCGTCCGTACAAACGGGCAGAGGATGTAAGCCATCTCACCCGATTCTAATTTCTCCTCGTAGTCTGAGAAGAACCGCAATTGAAAACGAGGGACAGGAGCAACATGACTACGAAAACAGAATTTCAAATGAATGCCTTCATAACCTTCATTATTCCTACCTAATGGATCATAAGCCCTTTCCTTTATATATGCTTGGAGAAAGATACAGTGTATTCCTCTCTGACGTAGGCGAACAGGTCCTTTCCAAGCTCTACAAGGAAAGAACTGATGTAGTCGTAAGGATTAAAAAAACCTACGATAAAGAGAAATGTTTACCTTATTATAAAAAAGAAGATTTTATCTCGAATCAGCAAGTGAACGAGTCAACCGCTGGGAAAAATAGAGATTTAATAGCCTTCAGGAAAGGAGTTACATGTTTAGCGCTCCTAGTATGGGTGTGTGTTGGAATCTCATCGGGAGGCCCCGGTTTTTTGAGTATTATACCCATTGGTGGTTTTCTGGCATGGCTGTGGGGTAAGAGGAAATAATCTCCCCGCAATCATTATCTCTATAATAATCATAGTTACTCACCTTTCACAACATGAAAATAATGAACTGGAACAATGTTTTCGCCTGTACTTTTGTTGCATTTACCTTACCCATTTCGGCGTTATCCGGCACAGAACAGTTACCTGATTTTAATGTATTAAAGGAGCAGGCTGAGCAGGGGGACATGGAATCCCAGTTTCAACTGGGCAGATGCTATGCCTTCGGTACAGGAACGGACAAAAATGGTAAGCAAGCTGCTCTCTGGTTTCGCAAAGCGGCGGAACAAGGGCATGCCAAGGCTCAATACAATTTGGGAGTAGCATATACGACAGCCCTTGGCGTTGATCATGATGATGCCGAAGCTCGCAAATGGTTCCTTAAATCGGCTCAGCAGGGATTTGCAAACGCCCAATTCAACATGGGGCTGCTGGAAGCCAAAGGAACTTCAGGGACAAGAAATATGGAACAAGCCTTTGGATGGTTCCTGAAAGCAGCCGAACAGGGATTGCCTCGTGCACAGTTTATGACCGGTTTCTTCTATTCTTCCGGAGAAGGATGCCGGAAAGACCACGATGAAGCCATGAAATGGATTTCAAAGGCGGCGGAACAAAATGATACGGAAGCCTTGTTATGGCTGGGTGATTCCTACGCCTTGAATGATGATATGAAGAAAGCCTTTTCACAGTGGAAGAAAGCGGCCGATCTCAATCATCCCAAGGCCTTGTATATTCTGGCCCAATGTTATGAACAGGGGAATATGGTGGAACAAAATGAACGGCAGGCTTTCGAGTTGTACCGGAAAGCGGCGGAATTGGGTCATATCCAAGCCATGAATGCCTTGGCACTTTACTATCTTAACGGGAAAGGAGGAATTCCGAAAAATCCTCAACTTGCCATTTCCTGGCTTACAAAAACAGCGGAACAAGAGGATGCGTATGCCCAAAACTTGCTCGGGATGGGATATTTATATGGGTTGGGAAATATTCCCCAGGATCTGCAACTGGGGGCACAATGGACACTTCGAGCGGCTCGTCAAGGGGTTCCTGAAGCTCAGTCACGCGCCGGTAGTATGTATTTCACGGGCATGGGAGTTGAAAAAAATATGAAAAAAGCCGTATCCTGGTGGGAAAAAGCCGTCGCTCAGGGAGAGAAAAGAGCCCAATTCAGTTTAGGTTTATGCCTTATTGATGGAAATGGAATCGGAAAGGATCCGGAAAGAGGAATCAAATTGATTGAATTGTCGGCGCAGCAAGGAGAAGTGGCTGCACAACATTACATGGGGCTTTTTTGTGCTCAAGGAACATTTGGCATGAAAAAGGATATGGAAAAGGCTATCTCCTGGTGGGAAAAGGCAGCCTCTCAAAATAACCCTGCCTCACTATGTATTTTGGCTCAAATTTACGAAGAAGGCATCCATAAGCCCAGAAATGAGGAGATGTTTCTTCAGTTATACCGTAAAGCGGCAGAAGGTGGAGACGCCATTGCTCAAAATGCGCTCGGTCATTTTTATACGCTCGGTCTTCACGGTTTTCCCAAAGACCCGAAGCTTGCCTTTCAGTGGACGCTTAAATCGGCAGAGCAAGGTAATTCCAGTGCCATGGTCAATTTGGGGTATTTTTATGAAGTAGGAGATGGTTCAACCGATCCCAAACGCGTATTTGACAGGTCTTACGGTATCGTACCCAGAGATTACGACAAAGCTGCCGAGTGGTACGAAAAAGCAGCGGTTCAAGGTCATGTTCGTGCGCATTTTTACCTTGCTACAATTTACAGGCTCAAATCAGACGATAAAAAATACATGGAATATCTTGCCAGGGCTGCGAACCTGGGAGATCCGGAAGCTCAATTTGAAATAGCGAACACTTTTCAAAGTATCGGCGATCGTAAATCCGCCGTGACCTGGCTCATGAAAGCAGCCGAGCAAGGATTTACCAGAGCACAAGTTAATCTTGGCTACTGTTATGAAACGGGTGATGGAGTTGCCAAGAACCTTGATAAGGCGGCCGAGTGGTATAATAAAGCTGCCAATTTGGGAAACGGGGAAGCAAAATACTTATTGAATAAACTTCTAGAAAAACATCCGGCTTCCAAAATTCAAAGTGTGGAGAAAAAATGTAATCCTAACTAAAATAGACAGGAGTTTTTGTTTAGGAAAAATTTACGTAAAAAATGAAGAATTTTCTTCCATAGCTTCCGTCCACCAACATCATGAAACGCGTTTTTTCTTACATCATCGGATTATCAGTTTTTTCGACCTTATTATGTGAAGGCGCCGGTATCGTCGCCTGGAAGGATCAAGCTTTCCATGAGGACTCCATGGCCAAAATAGCAACGTACAGCAGGAGAAAGCTGAGTGGAAACAAAGGGATATTCAACGTAAAGGGAAAAGATATCTACCTGCCTGAGAATCTCTATTGGTACATTGATATTCCAATGGGCCTTCCTTCAGAACTCTCTGATTCGGTTCAATATGAGATGCTCCTCAAGCAGAAATATGAGATGGGCGTTTTTCGGAAACGCTTTCCGAAGTCTTCAGCTATTCTCGATCCATGGCTGAAGCGATTGCAGGAATACCAGGACAACTATGATTCCGGAAAGCGTTTTGTCAACGGTGTCTGGATGGGAAAATCAGCCTGTGAGCAACAGCAGGCCGCATTGAGGGAGAAGAGGAACCAACGACGCTTGCAAGAAGAACAGAAGAGAAAAGAGGCAGATAAAAATACTGTTGGGACGGATTCCAGGTCTGCCGGAAGAGAAGAAAAAACCCGGATACCGTACGCGGACGGTTCCTTGAAGGAAATAAGCGGAGGGAGTGTCGAGGGGGCCAGGACAGTCGTCAAAAGATTGGAGCAGAGTAAAAAGTCCTTGGATCCCGCAGGGCGGAATCAGGCGGAGCAGGTCATTCAATCCATCAAACGGCTTTTTACCGCGCAGTCCGCTTACAAAAAGGCCTTGCAGCAGCAAGCCGGAGCCAAGGCCAAAGCGGAACAATATGAACGCCAGGCGGAGAATAACATGAGGCCGAATCCATTGACGGGAGAGCCTAACTCCTATATGGCCAATCGTGCCCGTAAGCAGGCAAGAGAGATTGTCCTGAACGCGGAACATGCTCTTATTAGTGGAAAGAGGGAACTTCTCCAGGCGTTGAAGCAAAGCGATACTCTGGCCTGCACCTTGTATAAGACCATTCCTCAGGACGCGGAGAGTCTGGCTCTTGCCGTTGCGGCGATAGCCGAGTCCTATCATGGAGAGATAGATTTCAGAAGCCGGTTTGAGGAAGTCAGGGATAAAGAGGACAGACGGCAGGAAGAAATTGCCCGTGAACAGGAAGAAAGGGAACAACAGTTAGCTCGTGAGAAGAACAAGGAAGAAAAATTTCAGCAAGCAAGAGCGAGAAAAGAACAGCGTCTGAGAAAAGAGCATATCGCCCGTGAACAGGAGGAAGAACGGGAAAGACAGTTAGTCGCCATGTTGAAAAACAGTTCGGCGGACGCGGAAGTCCTGGCCGCTAGAGTGGAAGATCTGTCCAAAGGAGATTATTATGAACTCATGCTGAATTGCATTTTGAGGGATGATGTTGATTTGTTTGACAAGATTGTTCATTCCGGGAAAGGAGACATCAATTATAAATATCCGGAAAGGGATCACCTTTCATTATTGCAATGTGCCGTCATGTTTGAAAAGCCGGACATAGTTGAAATCCTTTTGGAGAATGGATGCCTGGTGGAAAAGAAAGATTTTTTGCCTATCTTAAAGGCTGTCAAAGATGGAAAGTTTAATGAAAAAATGGAAGAAATCAATAGGTTACGCCAAGCATTTGATCCGGAAATAAACAGATTGGTGAATGAACGCGGTAAAGGTAAAATAAATGAAAATTCTTGGAAATCCGTCGTGGATCAATTCATGTCGGATAATCGTGAATACAAACCATCCCGCGCCGTGTGTGAGCATCCTTTTTTAAAATCACGAACAGCCTGGTTTTATCATCGACTTGCCGAAAGTAATTCAGTCTTCTATAAAAAAGCCTTCAAGTGGTTTTCAAGATCGGCGGCGGCAGGAGTTCAAGGCGATTCATTTATATTAGCCTCTCTCTATTACAAAGGAGAAGGAACACAAAAAGATTTAAAACAGGCATTGTTTTGGATGGAAAAAGCCGCAGCCCAAAGTGATGAGCTTGCTATTAAAGCATTACCCAAAATACGAAAAGAAGCAGAAGAGAACATGGATGCGGTAAAAGCGCCTTCCACACTGTCTCATCCAACAGTTCCGGACAGGCCCGAGGCTCCTGCAACACCTCCCGTCAAGTACATGAGCGATACCGACACCAACAGGATGATATATCGCACCTTGGGTTCTCCTGACCCACGAGCCTTGGAGGGAATTGACGAGAAGAACAGGAACGTCATTCAGACGTCCACGGACCCCGTCGAGATCTCAAAGGCCGCCGAGAAAGCTTACGCCGACAAGGGAACCATTGACCCGGCCATGCGTCAGTACCTGACCAACATGGCCCACTACCGTGCTCTTTCGAATAAAACAGGACAGGGAACAGCCTATCACCCCAGTTTGTCCAGAGCCTTTCCTTCGTTACCTACTGTCATGGAAATGGGAGATGAGGTATGGGCGGAAGAGGTTGATAAAATGATAGGCACTTCACAAGAAACCTATGACCCTAATTTGTCTCTGGCATGCAGGCAACGAGCCAGGGACATTATCGAAGCGAGAAGCCGCATTATGGGTGGTTCCATGGATCGCCCGGAAGATATTTATCGGAGACTTGGCATTTCAGAAGATACGGATCCTGTTTCAGAGGACACGAATTGTAGCCCGCTTTCCGGGATGGCTCTCCCGTTGATTTTTCTGGGGCTCCTGATTGTCATTCCTTTAGGAGTTTTTTGCAGGTTGTGCAGAAAATTGTAACAGCATCACGGATATTAGAACTCAATTTTCAAATCAAAGATGAAAAAATATTTTATTTGCGACGATTCCGGGAATCTGCAAGGCCCCTATTCCGAGCATGTGCTTCAAGTTCTCCATGAAGAGGGTTCCATACGGTCTGATACCCGTATTCGTGAAACCCAGTCTTCTGAATGGGGCACATATTCAGACATTGCGGCAAAAGTTTTGGAGGGCAATCCCCGGAAGGAGGCTGATGAATCCTCCTATCTGATTGCGCTGCCGGATGGAGACACTGAAGGCCCTTACACCAAAGAACAAATGAAAGCCCTGTATCGCAACGGTCGTTTGGCCGGATCCCTTCTTTGCTGCAAGACGGGCGCATCCTCATGGGAAGCGCTTGAAACGTTAATCGGGGAAAATGTTCAACAGACTGCTTCTCCTGAAATCACAGGAGGAAGGAGGGAAGGCTCCCGTTCTTCTTGCTCAAGCGAAGATGACAAGAATTCTCATTTAATGCCGGAAATGCCTCCTGTGCCCAAGACATCGCCTCCATTAGAAGAAACCGCTTCATACGGCAATCCTCCGTTGCAGGATGAAAGAAGTACTCCCTCTGGGCAGAGGTATGACATGAGAGCGTTCTGGACAATGACCATGCTGTATCTTTTGTCCCCGTTGCTGATTATAGTGGCATCAGCAACCTATGCAGGTAATGCCCGGGTTAGCCTAACGGTTATAGGTATAGGAATATTATTCTTTTTGTATACTCAGATTGCATTGCTGATCAATACATGGAGGGCGTGGAAATGCATACAGCCCATTGCCCGGTATGGTCGTCGCGTCCCCTCAGCGGGGCAGGCTGTGGGGCTGTTGTTCGTTCCCGTATTTAATTTATACTGGATGTATGTCTGCTTTGTCGGATTAGCCGACAACGCCTCCTGGCTTGCCCGGGCCTCCCGGCAAACCAGCCTCCGGCTGAAAGCATGGCCGATGTTTGCCTTCGTGCTGTTTTCACAACTCACCTTTGGAGGCAGTATCATTACTGGAGCCCTCCCTGAATTTAGACCATTTTCTGATCTTCTTTCCTGGCTTTGGATCCCATGGCCGATCGCGGTGTTCTGGTACACGGAAAGAATTATTCAGGCATTTCCACGTCCTCAAGAAAGGAAAAAGAAATATTCACAACAAGAAGAGGCAAGATGAAATCTTATTTGATCAAACTGCCGGACGGAACTCAAATGGGGCCGTTTCCATGGGAGAAGATAGATAAACTATATGCTTCCCGAAGAATCAGCGGAGATGATCTGGTATGGACGGAAGGAATGCCGGCATGGCTTCCTCTTCGCGAAGTTCAAAAAAAGAAGGACGAACCGCATTCGTAACAGGCGGGTACATCAGACGCTTCCAGACCGGGGAAGGAGGAAGCGTCTTATTTTCTTTCAGCGGGCGGAGAAAGCCGCAAGGGACCCTATACATTCAAGGAAATAAGCAACTGGTACGCGACCGGACAGCTTTCTCCTGAGGCGTTCCTGTGGAAAGAGGGAATGGCCGAGTGGGTAAGAGTGGGGGAATTTGTCAGCGGCTATCAGGAGGAAAGCTCCTTCTGGGTGGGGGTTTTTGGAATGCTATCATCTCTGACCGGCCTTTCTCCCATAGAAAGATTCAGTTTGAAAAGCATATTCAAAGGGGTATTCCGCCGCAGGACGGCGCAGGAAAGGATAGATTTTTTTACGTCAGGCGGGTCGAAATCTACCCCAGCGCTGGAAGAAATATCTACGGATTGGCCTTCGCCATGGCTCTTCACCCGCATTCTCGCGCTTTCCCTGTTGATATGCATCGGGTGGAGACTCATGTTTGAGGCATTTAATAACGCTCCTGTAGTTTCTGGTGCCGCTTATTTAGGTCTGTTGTTTTCCATAAGTTTTACTGTGCCCTTTTCCATTCTTGTCCTGTTTGCGGAATTTAATGTCAGAAGGAACATCTCGTGGTATTCGATTATCGTCCTGGTGCTAGGTGGAGGGATTTTGTCTTTGATTGTTACAATGATTTTGAACGAGCTTTCCGGTAATCCCAGGGCTGCTTACTGGGCCGGTCCCATTGAAGAAGCCGCAAAACTTGTTGTTGCCATTTTCTTTGCCCGAAAATTCTTTCTGAATGGGCAAATTTTAAATGGCATGTTGTGTGGTGCCGCTGTAGGCGCCGGTTTCGCTGGTTTTGAAACAGCGGGTTATATCGTGAATTCTGAATATACCGGCCCAGGTCCGGATCCATTGGATATAGCGGTAATGAGAGGAATTTTTGCTCCCTTTGGTCATGTTTCCTGGTCGGCAATCATGGCCGGGGCATTCTGGCTTGCGATGAAGAAACAACGGCAGAACAACATTCCCTCCATTCTTCAACCCTCTTTTTGGCGAATTGCCGTTATCCCGATAGGGCTTCACATGTTTTGGAACAGTCCTTTGTTGTATAAGTCGGCATTATTGTATTATGCAAAATGGGGGATATGTGCCGTCATTTGCTGGAGTATGGTCTTTTTACTCCTCAATGCAGGATTAATCCAGGTCAGGCAAGCTAGGGAACATAAAATAGACCTTTAGTATCATGTGCCGATATACTGTGTCCTCGTTATGCGCCGGCGCTGTTTTTGCCAACAGGCCGGGAATGCTGTATTCCTGTAGCGAGGATATTCTTCAAGTGTGGCAATTGAGCAACAGTTATTATCCATCTTTCAAGTTCCTTCCCCAAAAGAGGGCAATGGCTGGTCAAGCTCATCATTCACGGCAGGTGCTGTCTCTGATAACCCTTTTCACGCCATGCCGTATGTTCCTGCCAGGGGAACGCATGTCACCAACAAGGAAAACAACAATGAAAAACAGACCATCCATTACTAAAGAGGAGGATCATAAAAACAAGGAAGTGCCGGACATTTGTCTCAGAGAAACTGCCGCACACTATCATGATGAACTTATCAGGTGCATCGAGCAGGAGTGCGGCCCATCAATTCCCCATGTTCATGATAAGCCCGTCCTTTCGAGAAGGAATAAGGCGCTTGTCTGCTTTCTTTTGTTCATCCTCTTAATGACCGGCGCCATTGTCTGGCATTGCTTTGCAAACCGGGCAGATCGGGATATTTACGAGTATCATGTTACTGAAGAGGTTATTATAGGGTCACAGATAGCAATTTCATAGATCCGTAAGAAAAACAGAAATAATGAATACTAGCCCGGCAATGACTGAAGAGGTGGGTCTCCTATCATGAAAGACAACACCATTTAATAACGCTGGCCTTCCAGTACCAAGATTGCTGTGTTAAAAGAAAACAAAGAGTTGACGGATTTTTGTCATCTTTACCCGTGAGTGGGTGGGCGAAAAGAGATGAGGGAGCAGAGGAAGAAAATAATAAAAATACCATACATTCATAATTATATCATATAAAATCAAAAAATATATTTCAAAAATAGCAGATGTAATGGAAAAGGGGGTAAATACGAGCCACCATTCTGTAATTGATATTACTAAGCAAGAGTCTCAAATGTAAGATTTTGAGATAAAAAGCGTTGACGCACCTTTTGTATAATAATGCGTTGATAGTCAACAAAATCTTACCCTAACTCAACATCGATCCAGTACAACATAACCTCATAATATCCTTAAGCTACCTGTTTGTTGGACAAAGTCCAACAAAAATCCAAGTCATAATAGATTTATCCTAAAAGTAACATGAAAATCATAGAAGGTGCATTTGTCTCTGCTGAGACATTATTGAAGAACTAAGGGGCATTTAGGAATGTCTGGAGGTTCTTCTTGCCCGGCAGGCTGCCGAATCCGGTTCGGTCGTCTGGGCAGATCAGGCTACTCTTGCCAAACGTTACGATACGAGTAAATCGACCATTGCAAATTACTGGCAGAAGCCATGAGTTCAAATCATGTCAGGATGATCCGTCCCCATGGGGGAATTCAGAAGCATCATGCCGCTGAATTTGACGCTTTCATGGTGTCTATTTCTCTTTCCTCCTACAAACAAACTAAAAATAAGTGAGAAGAGAAGAAGATATCCCAGGACTTATGAATCAGTAGGCAGTGTTATGCATTCCGGTCAGCGTAGAAATCTTCTTCGGGAACGATGTTCCAAAAACACTCCGCCATCTCTTGATCCACCCCAGACAGATTCATGTAACGGTGCATGATCTGGGTAGAGCTGGAGTGTCCCATTTCCAATTGAAGCCGGGGAATGTCTCGATGAGTAAGGACATGGTAGCTGGCGAAGGTGTGGCGCAAGGCGTCGTTAGGCCATCGTTTCCCATTGGCATCCCATCCCGCTCTATAACGAAGCCCTGCCCATCGGACGGGCCACTGGGGCGGACATATGGAGTTATCCTCCTGACGAGGAGCTATGCGCAACCAAGACTCTAATGCCGCACATATACTTACTTGACGTGTCCCTCCCGTTTTTGAGGCCATACTGCGTACTTTGATGACTTTTGACGGAGTGTCCAAAAAGATGTCATTCCAAGTCAGCCTGGTTACTTCCTGCGGGCGAATTCCGGCAAACGTCATGATCGCAAGTGGAGCCAGGCAACAGGTCAAATCCAATCTTGCACCTTCTACGGTTTTCTTTCTCGTTTTGGGCTGAGCCTTCTCTTCCGGCGATGGTGGACGGCACGCCATAAATAAGGCCTGTATTTCTTCCGGAATCAAGGGATGGATTTCATGTTCCTGAATGGAAATAATGTCAAGGGCTTGAGCCGGATTGTCACGGCACCATTTCCTCTTGATACCGAAGTTGAAGATACTGCTGAGGATTTTCCGTGCATCATTCTTCTGCTTATCAGGTTTGAAGGTTTGGGAGATCATCTGCCGGCAATCTTCCGTCGTGAGCTGAGAGAGCAATGTCACAGCGAAATCCGGGCAGCATTTGCCGATGCGTCCGGTTATGTAGCGGATCTGTGCAAGTGTACTTTCCCGACGCTTCTGAACGTCTTGTTTCACTTCCAGCAGCCTTGATACTGCGTCACAAAAAGGGATGGATTTGCTGTCTCTCTTTTCCTGCTCCAGCCCCATCCGGACAAGCCGTCCGATTTCCGAAACTTCCTGCACCAGTTCCAGCACCGGGGCCATTCCTTTCACAAAACCGAAAACATCCACGCCATAAGGCTCCAGAATGTCCTGCGCCTCCCGGAACAACTGAGCCTCTGCCGCAGAAACCTGGAACACGCTGCTTCCTTCCGCATTCCTTCTCGTTCGCAACTGAGCGGCAAAAGCGTTTCCTTCCCGTTGTGTCGTAAAATAACGATTCTGCCTCTTGCCTGTTTCCGACAACTCCGCCGGTATGGAAACACGGTAGACCGCTTTCCTGTTTTGAGCCTTGCGTTGTTCATCAAGAACGCATCGTATGACGGAAGGTTTGGGCATTGCCTCTTTGTAGCACATTTCCACGACAGGGTCATGCCCTTAATCTCGTCACACCCCGAATAATGACGGATATGAGATGTTCCTGTTAATACAAATCATCTATATTGTCTGTAATTCATTCAGTTAAAATATTCGTTGAGTTTCTAGCAATATCTGCCTAGGTGGAGTATTCCGCAAGTTTATTGTGACAGGAAAAGACGTTAGTGAATTTAGGGGCAGATATGGAAAAGGTAGACGTAACCTACGTTTGACGATGGTGCTCTCCACAATGAAATGGATCGAGCAAAACGCTTGATTTTAATAATTCATCAATATAATTTGTGATGGTCAATTGGTGTAGTGTCTGTACCGACATTGTTTGCTACGGACTAGATGATGAGCCGTTGAAATGGAAGGGGAAATAAAAATCAGGAACGAAATGATATGCCTTGGACTTCAGAACACTCTAAATGGCTGGTCGATACAGGCCAACGATTACACACCGCAGACGGCAAGGAGGTTCATATTTGGGAATTTCGCCATGAAAAAGACGAATTTGTTCTCTCCGCATGGTCTAAGCACTTTCGGAATCACTACTGCTTTGATAGTGAAATTGATTATTGGCGCAAAGGGTATAAGTACTCTCGCGGAGAGTATCTTAACACTATAAAATTCCCGAGTCCCCAAGATCCACCAGGGCCAAGTATTCGTGCTGGCGACTTTGGAGAAGTACTTGTTGCCGATTTTCTTGAATACATACTTAAATATTGGGTTCCACGTACACGCTACGGTGACAAAACCATTCGGAATGAATCTACCAAAGGCAGTGATATAATCGGCTTTCATATCGTCAAGGATGGTAACGCTTCTTCAGAGGATAAGCTTGCAATTTTTGAAGCGAAGGCTCAGTTCTCTACAAAGAAGAATAAGGCAAGGCTTCAAGATGCGGTGGATGGATCAACGAAAGATATCGCTCGAAAGGCTGAGTCTTTGAATGCTATCAAGCAAAGGCTATATGTCCGGAATGAGCTTAATAATGCTGAAAAAATTGAACGCTTCCAAAATGAGGTAGATCACCCATACAAGGAAATTTATGGGGCTGTCGCTCTTTTTGATAATCTGTTTTTTGACGAGCGCTTGGAATCTTTGACCGATTCATCCTATCATCCACATTCAGGTGAACTTTTTTTATTGATTATCAAGGGAGATCAGATGATGGCACTTGTTCACGAACTCTACAGGAGGGCTGCAGATGAGGCCTGAACAGAAATCCCAACTCCTGCTTGGCGTAACCAGGTCAAAGGCTAAGATGTTTGAGTACGGTATCCCGGAAAAGCATCACATCAAAATTACACAAGATCCGGCAAGGCTCTTCACCCTCTCGATTGGCGTGCTGGGCGATCTTGCCGCCGCAATCAACCGGGAGGGACTAGATTCCGATCTCCTTCTGGAGATGAGGGCTAATCTGCTCTTCTCTGCGCGTTTTTTTGACTCTTATATCCAGTCAAAGCTAAACGAAATACTTGATCCATACCTCGTACTTATTGGCTCCGCCTCCTATTACTTGTGCGATCTTCCCGGAAGCGCGTCTGTTTTGGCTAATAGCATTGATAGGGGATGCCCGGATCTGGATGCCGGTGGTTTGGAAAACCTACTGCTCTGGCTGTTGAAGGCCGATTTGGAAACCCATTTTGATGGAACCGAAGGACCATTCGGAAAATCCATCGACGAAATTTCAAAGTGGATTTGCCAGTTTTTCAAGAAAGGATATGGCGAAGCCACTCTTCTAGGTTTGGCCACGAAGTTGAGGAACACTGCCTATCAATTCGGAACACCCAGACAGCTTCTATTTGGCGATGTGATAGCGGCCGTTCTGAGAAAAAAGCTCGAAAACTCTGCATGGCAGGCTTTACCGTCATATTCCGGGTTGTCTCAAGACAAATGGCTCCTTGCACTTCAAAAGGATTCGTTCATCAAGGAACTTTGGCCCGCGCAACATCTTATGGGTAAGGCTAATGTTCTCAAAGGCAAGTCTGCTATCGTTCAAATGCCCACCAGCGCAGGTAAAACGAAGGCAACAGAATTGATCCTGCGAAGTGCATTTTTGGCCGACCGTGTTTCACTGGCCATCATCATCGCTCCGTTCAGGGCACTGTGCCATGAGATTAAGAACAGTCTTGTAGAAGCATTCCATAACGAACCCACTATAGTAGACGAATTATCCGATGTCTTACAGACTGACTTCAAAATTACTGAATTCTTAGGACACCAACAGATCCTTGTAGTAACCCCAGAAAAGCTGATCTACGTCCTTCGACACGCTCCAGATCTGGCGGCCCACGTTGGCCTGCTGGTCTTTGATGAAGGCCACCAATTCGACAGCGGCACCCGAGGAATCACATATGAACTACTCTTAACATCGTTGCGTTTCATGATTCCCAAAGAGACCCAGAAGGTGCTGATTTCTGCGGTCATCAGTAACGCCGAGGCTGTAGGAGAATGGCTGAACGGTGAGCCTAACGTCGTCGAAGGCACAACCCTGATTCCGACGTTCAGATCGGTCGGATTCGTGAGCTGGCTTGATTCGTTGGGAAGAATTGAGTACGTTGACAGTCGTGATGCTGAGCAAAAAGAATTTTTCGTTCCGAGGGTAATTGAAAGTTTCAATCTCAAGAAGAAAAAACGAGAAAGGGGAACACGTTTGTTTCCTGAAAGGACGGATGGTCAGTCTATTGCGCTGTATCTCGGCTTGAAATTAGTGCCAAATGGCAGTATTGCTATTTTTTGTGGAAGGAAATCGACAGCGGCCAAAATCTGTGAAAAAGCCGTCAATATCATTGAGCGCGGTTCACCTTTAGCGTTGCCGTCAGATTTTTCAAACACTCAGGAAGTTGAGCGGCTAGCACGTTTACACGTCGAAAATCTCGGTACTGACTCGCCAGCATCCCAGAGCGCGGCACACGGCATTTTTTCCCATCACGGTAATACTCCGCATGGTATTCGGTTGGCGGTAGAGCATGCTATGCGCAATAACCTTGTCCGATTTGTTGTTTGCACATCCACCTTAGCACAAGGCGTGAATCTTCCAATTCGGTATCTTATTGTAACCAGTATTTACCAAGGAGTGGAACGTATCAAGGTCCGCGATTTCCACAATCTAATTGGCAGAGCAGGTCGAGCTGGAATGCATACTGAAGGCAGCATCCTGTTTGCAGATCCGATGATCTATGACGAGCGAAAGGATCATAAGGATAAATGGAGATGGAATCAGGTGAAAAAACTTCTGGAACCCCGCAATTCTGAGCCATGCATTAGCAATCTTCTATCGATCTTCGATCCTCTCAAGAGTGATAACGGAAAATACATCATCCCCATAGAGATTTTGGATTTTGTTAAAGCCTATATCACCGATTCTGATGGAGTTAACAAACTAGCAGTTGAAATAACGACACGGCATGCAGACAAAGGATGCTCTCGAGATAGTATCGAACAGCAATTTGCATGGAGAATTAGACTCATTTGTGCTGTAGAGAGTTTTCTCTTATCCCATTGGGATGAATCGGAGAATGGCCTTTCGAAAGCCGATGTGATTCGCCTTGCCGAAGGAACGTTGGCTTTCTTCCTTGCAGATAAAGAAAAAAAGGATCATCTCTGTGACTTGTTTCAGCTCCTTGCTGAGAACATCTCGGAAAGAATCACCAATCCAGTTCGCCGTAAAATCTATGGTAGGATGCTTTACGGAATTCAGGAGGCTCAAGCCATTGAGGAATGGGTTCAGTCCAACGCTGACAGTCTACTTTCCATCGTTGACGAAACAGAAGTGCTTGATCTTATTTGGCCATTGCTCATCCGACATATCAATCGTGGTATATTCACCAAGTTCGATAAACAAGAGGTTCTTAAAGAAATCGCGCATGGATGGCTCAGAGGAAAGCCTTTTAGTGAATTCCTGAAAGTCATCCATACGAGGAAAGCCAAGATGATGTGGGGTACCCAACGGAGAGAGTTCAAGATCGATCACGTCGTTGAGGTCTGCGAAGGAGTACTTGCTTATGACGGTGCGCTTGTTGTAAGTGCTGTATGTGAACTCGTCCAAGATGATACCGGAGAGCAGGTTAATCGTCTGAAACTTTTCCAAAAGCGCCTGAAATATGGACTGCCCTCAGAAACTACCATTGCTCTTTATGAGCTCGGCTTTTCGGATCGTGTCATCGTTCAAGACCTCGTTGCATCCTTAAATTTGGCCGCAACCCAAAAGAAGGATATAGTCAAAGAGCTGAAACAAAATAGGGAAGAAGCCAATTTAGCGGTAGAAAAATACCCAAGGTATTTTCAGGAACGAATGAAAGAACTCCTGCAGTAGCAATCTAAATTATCGATCAGGGCTATCTTGCGCCCTAATGTTTTAGTAAGTGCGCGGAGTATACAATAATAGTTGTCAGAGAAAATTCAAGGTTGTACATGCGACTGTAAATGTGGCTTTGGAAGAGCGATTTCGGCTACCAATGGCTACCAAACGTGTTCCGAATTTTGCGAATTCGTGCCTGATTTTGATAATGGCTATAAATTGGAGACCTTGCAATCCGGGTAAAGGAAAACCTCTTAATTCTTTCGAATTAAGAGGTTTATCAATTGGTGCTCGGGAGGGGACTCGAACCCCTACGGTTTATCACCACTAGATCCTTAGTCCTATGCATTACTATTGATTATCAATAATAAACGTTTTTTAACTCCTCTCGGCTACCAATAGGCTACCAAACGTGCAGAAGCAAGCCCTTTTTGAATGCCTTTTCGCAGGTGTAAAATCTGCCCTCTTATGTCTTTTTAAGAGATTGGAAATTTACTCTATATTCAGAATTCACTGCATTAGTAAATTTCCGAATATGGAGTAAATCAAGCGAATGCAAGAAGGGTTTTGTTGGTCGAATGAGGTTGAGTATTTTCCTAGGACAACTTCACCATGTCCGCTAATTGCAGGAAGTACTCTGTCGACCAGATATTAAGCGTGTTCTGATCTTTGATGAAAGGCATGACATCGTCCTTTCCAGAAAATTCAATTAGTTCTTTTTCTTGTTCGTCTTTTCGGCACATGCCCGGATAATGGAGATATCCATCCCGGTGATCATGTCCCAGTCAGCTCTCAGGTACTCATTCAAATAAGACCGCATGGTCTTCATCGACTGAATGTGAAGATTGGATGAAGAGACAATCAAATCGCACAAAGCTTTTTCGGGAGTCGCTGTCAGGTAGAAATACCCTTCTTCCGTCTTTTGCCGGGTCAGGCCAATCGGAAAATAAGCCTCGGGCGCCTGAATGTGTACTCGTAACGACCTGTCGCATTGTCAAACACCTTGCTCCGCTTCATGCAGGAGGACTTGAGAAGAGCCACCCGTTCCGGTATCACTCCTGCCCTGGATAATACCGTTTCATAAGAAACATAGGAGGAATGAAGAAGATGGTTCGCGACAAGTTCACGAGAATAAGTGCCCTCCCCTTCTTCAGGAAGACACAGGTAAATCTCCCGGCGAAGATTGAGAATGACGCCTTCTCTCTGCAGGAGGGATATTTTGACCATGGGAGCCTTGTACTCCTTAAGCGCAGACTTAAGGGTATGTGTATTGACAGGGACAGTCTCAAACTATTTGGACAGAAAAGAAGCCATGTGATCGAATAGAGAAAAGTTAGCGAGAATTGCAGGAAAAATCAGCTCAAAATGAAACAAGTGTGCAAAAATCGCTAAAATTGATGACGAACGTGAAGAATATTCAACGGTAACTTTGTCAATGAGAGGATAAATGCTCCCCTTGTAATCGCTCCCTCGTCGTACTGAGGTTGACAAACCAGATATTCCCAGACAGTGGATAAGAAGAAATCACTCGCAAGAACTCTTTCCGATACCTCTTTTACTGAAAATTGCTTCATTAACAACGCAACAAAGCCTCTGCCGCAGTCACGAGAGTTTGACGAATTTCCAGAGCCATTTCAGAAGAAACGTGTGTCCCCACAAAATCGGCAGCTTTGGAGGGACCTTCGTCTTCTTCCCTGCTAAAATAGGTTTCCAGACATTGAAGTGCGTCCTGTGTTGCCGTATTGCCCGATTTCTTCTCGAATGCAAACTGTTGGAAAATATTCCAGCCATCCTGATGTTTCCCATCGTAGTAACGCATGACGTAGTACAGGTCGTAGGCATCCTTGGGTTGGCGGCGATGAAGAAACGCCCGCAACTTAAGCATCAGGAAAGCTCCTGCTTCACAAACACGCAGAGGAACCTGTATGGCTTCCCCCTCTTCATCCGGAACTTCAAACATGATTTTGCGGGAGGACTCGATAGCCCGTTTAACGCCCAGCAAATTACTGGCTCTGATTCCGGCTATTTCTATCGAACTGGTGGGGTGGACGTGTTCTGTGAGAAAGTCAATAGGGATACGAATGCCATCTATATCTGCTATAAAACGTCCTCCTTCCTTCTGATCTTCCCGGTACCCCAATGCTCTCAATTTCCAATCGATAGGTGACATGTCCCCGTCTACAGCAACACTGATTCCCAAATCCACATCAAGAGTCACCGGCCTCAAGAGAGTGGTATTCATATTGCCGGAACAGATGAACCTGGGCACCAGGCCCCCTATTAAAACCATGCCATGACGATAGTTTTCCAAGGCTCCCCACAGGGAGGCAAGTACCTTTCCCGCATGATTCGTAATAACTTCGCTGTAGCTGGTATAATGATTAAATTTCATGATTCCTGCAAAAATCCGGACATTGTTCAAGGGCCTCCAGGGCTTCTTCACTCCTCAGCCCCTGTCCCTTCAAATCGATATAAATTTGCGCATCCGAAACCAGCGGGACATGACGGGAACGTTGGAGTTGACGCAGGACATCCTGATCTTCAGAATAGAACAAGAGCAGATTTCCCCCTTGTTCCACTCTTCTTCCCACCAACCCCGGAGACAATTCAGACAAATCCGGAATACGAGACACATAGGCACTACAAATGACTGGTTCCGTAAAAGAGGCGCGTTGCCAGGCTCCAACCCATTGTGTAAATCCTACCCTGGCTCCGTTCTTCTCCGCCCACTGGAGCAACATATCAGCCAGTTCGGCAATACCGATTCCTACAATGGAATACCGGACAACTCTCTGATGAGCGCGCTTTTCATGCCATATGTCCAACAACTCCCGTTCATGAAGAAGAGAAACTTGCCGATAAGGATGACGATCAATAAATTGCCTATCTTCCAGCCCCTTGATGACTTTATTCACCAAGGCTGTACTTGTTCTTGTTGATTCGGCCAAATCCTTTTGGCTCCATTTTTTGGAAACATTGAAAAGAAGAGCCCGGACAATGCGTTCGCTTTTACCGGAGAACAGGTCTTTGGCGCCTTTGTTGAATCGAAATCGTTTCAAGGGGCTTCCAGTATTGCCAAAATAAACTTTCCCTTTTTTGTAATAAAACGCTCCATTGGGATCAGCAACGGCAACATGAGCTTCCAAGGCTTTTTTAACGAACGGCCCCGCTGGAATACAGGGAAGAACGAGTAATTGATCCCTAAAGGAATCCAGATTTCGAGGCGGCATCAGCCTGTAAACCGTCGGCAGTTCAATGTATCCCTGCGGCCTCCCGGCATCATCATATTCCTCAAAATCAAGAACCACTCTGGTCGGCTCAATGGACAGTCGCGGAAAGTCCCATGTATCGTGAAGCTTTGCGAATGCCTCACGCAATTCATTTTCTGTAGAAATAAGGGATGCTTCCTGCCTTGACTCCATAGGACTTTTCTACTTGATCTGCTTTGTATGCACAACATAAATTTACTCTATATTCAAAATTCACTGCGTCAGTAAATTCTACCTATAGAGTAAATTCGAGCTCTAAAGTTTTTGAGTGAATGATTAAAAAGGGGGCAACGGCAACTATGTCAATGAGAGGATGAATGTTCCCTTTGCAAGCGCTCCCTCGTTGCCCTGAGGTCGACAAACCGGCTGCTTCCAAGGCACAGGATGCAAAGCATGCCGTTCTTTTCCCAGTTGTAGACGGTTCTGCGACAGGGGCAGGAGGAACTGTCGAACAAATCGGTTCCTTTCGGGAAAAGAGACAATTTGACAAGCTCGGTTTCTTCCATGACGTATCGGAACCCGTTGCCGAGGGCTTGCCGTGCCAATCGTTGAGACAGAGCTTTCATATCTATGTAGTTCGTCTTACCTATCCGTTTTACAGGAAGGCATCTGTCTTCAATCCAGGCATGGATAGTTCCCCAGGAGGGTGATGAGCCCGGAAAGAAAATTCCGGAGCTGGTCATGAATTGACCGATACGGCAGTATTGAGGTACTTGTATGGGAGATGCTTGTTTTGAATGCATCCCTCTGGAATTTACCCATATAGCCGAACTTCCTGACAACTATCGAACTACCGAGGAATAGATCGAATTTTATTCGTAATACGTTGATAAATAATAATCAAATATTAAGCTTCCATTTTGCTTCTTGCCTGAGGAAGGCCTCATCTTAATCTAAACCACCTATAATCATGACTACTCAAGGTCGAGCTCATTTACCTTCCCTCCAATCCGAATATTGGGAGTACTCGGAGACTGTCTCTATCGAAACGCCACAGGGAAAACAAAAGCGGGTATCTTCCGCCAGAGATCGTCTTATAAGGAGCTGGAGAGAAATCCTGGCAAACTCAAAAACAAATCCGGGGGTATCTGTGAGAAAAAATCACAGAGAAGAAACGCTTCTTAAAGAAATTAAAAAGGACCTCAGAGAAAAAGGAGGATATCTGCGTGCGTGGAGGTATTCCCCAAATGCCCCCATTCGCATGGAGATCCACACATCTTCCTTTCAATACAGGCAGGCTCTTTTCCCCAGGCAGCTCCTGACCTCAAAAATCAAGGATGCTGGTGTAGTAGATGAATACGGACGTTTTTCGGAAGAGTATCTGAACCTTTACTACTCCTTGCCTTGGGAATTGTACTTCGATGAAAGTATTAGACTCGAATCACACCCTCTGTTCGACTCAAACTGTTCTCTTGATGATGAGAAGGTATTGAGAAGCGAAGCTGTATATGCGCAATCCATCGTTAAAACACCCCGGGAATGCGAACAGTTGATACTGAAACTCCGTAGAGCTGCTGGCATGTTAAGGGCATTGCCTTTGAAAAAGGCCGCAAAGTTCCTGGAAACGCCCGTTGAAGATTTTGAAAATGAATCTCCATTGGACGCCAGAGACACATTGGGTTGGACGTTGGATATCACCTCCGCCGAAATAGCCAAAGAAGCAGACAGAATTCTTGCCATGGATACGATCCTGCCGGCAGAAAAACACGATGGAGTCAATAGCTGGCGTGCCCTCAAACTTGTTTTCATCGCACTGTGTGCGGAAAAAGGATTTAAGAATTTCACTCGCTGGGATGTACGTGAAAAATGGCTTCAATTGTTTGCGCCTCCCAACTCCTGCAAGAAAGACTCTTTTTCAATCCTGTCCATTTCTTCCGGGTTGCAGGAAGGAGGAGCCAAATGTTCATCCAATACCAAGTTGGCACAGCTTTTGACTCGTTGGGGATTCGGCTGGTTTCCGACTTCGTAAAAATGGATTTCATTTTTCGGAAAATGAACCATTGAGTTTTTAAAAGTCGGCATGCAGGAACCATGTCCTCTCTGTATCCGTTTCTCATGTACTACGGATATGGGACGTGCTCGATATTTGGCATATTCATTGTAAGTTGCTTGTGACTGAAAGTCAGGAGAGGAAATTCCATGTCCGATAGTTGATTAAATTACCCGCAGTCTGAGTAGATTCCGAAAGGATGCGGTCAGCACAGGCATCCTCCATATCGGAATCTCAATGCTGTCGAATCAAAGAATTCGTAGATAATAACGAGATTTTTTCATTAGGCTCTACACCCTCCCGGGTACTCATTTATTCATGGATCAAAGAAGGAATTCTTCCCTGCAAAAGAATAAATGAAGAAAGGGTTATACATCTGTCGGCATTGAAGACATGCTTGGAAGCGCAGGCCCTGCAGAAGGGCTTCCAATATGAATTAGGGAAAACAACCCTTGTCAAATTGTCCCTTTTTCCTTCCTTGTTCCCTCCTTCTGCCATCCCGTGCCGCAGAACAGTCTACAACTTGGAGAAAAAGGGGCTTCTATGTGTCCTGAGTATCGGGAAAAGTCGCTTTGTAGACGTTCACGCAACGGAACAGCGTTTGAAACAGCGAGGTCATCCATCCCTCTTCGGTATGGTTCGGAGATGCAGATCCATCCGGAAGCCCAAGACAAAGGCTCTCTGTGAACTAGAAAATACATACCAAACTGAGCAACCATTCCAAGCAGTCCCTTCTCACACCCCATGCACTTGGGATACCTTCTTTTGGGGATGTCCACTTCCTTCTCAAGAAAAAGCCCTGCCTGACAAAATCGTTCTAACCGTCAAGACAGCTCTGCATGGCATAACCGATCTACATGGGTTCATCAAACATCTGGAGGGCAATCCTTCAAATCATGCTTTGGGGAAGAGCCTGTTGCACAACGTTCACCAAAAAACATCCCGGGAGAATGAACTGAAATTGTCGACCAGGAAGCTCACCCTCTATTTACCGTCCCCTTATCAAGGAGGGCCTAGGCCTCGGAATACTCCTGTCAACCATTGTTCATTGCCTGGACAATTCGCACCCTTCTGGCCATTTCCTTCGTTAAGGGAGGTCCCCCCACCTCTTTCCCATGTGGAGCTTGTCGTCAGCCAGAAAGAGGAAAGTATCCTCATAACCATGTATATCTCAGTAAACCTTCTGAGAACACTAAGAAATCATCTCTGGATGATAGATGGAACCGCCGATCAACAGACGGCTCAAGAGCAGTTCTCTCGAATTTATTTTAGTAATCCCGCTATTGCCGATCAGAAATCTGCTAACTGGTTAGCAGAACCCATTACTGCTGCACAACGCACTGCTAACCTCAAAAAGATGCTGAATGCTGTGATTGATATGGAATGGGAGGACATCAAGCGAGCTTACTTCCAAACCCAACAAGAAAAATATCCTGTGGGCAGCATTTGGGACAACGGGGTAAGCGTTACTCTTGCAGGTATGGAAGTCTGCTACCATTATCTTTCCGCAGGGAATGCTCCATTCATCGTCAATCAGATGAAGCCATTTTTTGAGAAGCATTTCAAAAAGAATCGATTTAGAATACACGGAGAGCGGGCAGGCGCCATTGATTGCGGAAAGGACGATCAGGAAAGCCTCGTGTCCTGCCATGGATATCCGCGTAATGGCATGGAACTTGTTTGCTACGCCAAGACAGCTGACATCTTCAAATTTGAGCTCAGATGTAATAGAGGCGCACTTGTTGCGGATTTTCCTGAAGGCGCATGCAAAAGACGAATGTGTAGCAGCCTGGATGACTTGTGCCGCCTCATTGATCATGTCATTAAGCATTCACGGGGACGAATAGAGGACTTGGTGAATAGTTTAAGCAAACCATTGCCTTCTGCCGATTCCATAGCCCTATGGTGGTTTTCCGTCCTTAATATGGATCGTAAGCTGCGATTATGGTCTGAAGCTCTGGATAGTGAACTCCTGCTGAGAGCAAGCCGAATCAAGGAGGAAGCCTTGAAAGCTCTCATTATGCCGGAGGGATGGCCCATCCGAAACCTTGGTGTGGAAACGGTCAATTTCATGCGAAGAATGGAGAGAAAAGGATACGTGAAAAGACATGCCGGAAGATATCATGCCTTGGTAAAAACGAATTCAAATCATGCTCCCTTAAATTGAAGGGAGGGCCACCTTGGGCACGCCTTTAACGGGTGTGCTCAAGGTGAGGCGGAAGGGGAGCTTCCGTGTTAAATCTTGCGTCGTCGAGCGGATTCTTTTTTCTTTGAGAGAAAGCGAAAAAGAAAAAAGAGAACCAGCGAGCGGGGGCGGAGCCGCCCCCCGCAAGATTACATCGGAAGCCTGGCTTCTGCTATAAATGAGGTATTTGATCGGAATCATCAGCCCCCTTCCTCCCTCAATTAAGGTGACGATGGTGTTATATGAAGATGAGCGGGACAAGTATCCGCCATTTCCCGACCTCTACATGCATTGCGTGCAGAGGTCTTTATCATTAACTATCAATAATATCAATTCATCATGGCTATCAAACTCATCGCCAACTACAGCAAGCGCCTCGGCCTGCCGGGG
>OHIC01000352.1_pt1 | contig 31692 bp, 27 predicted proteins | sample 1568171 | NCBI WGS metagenome assembly OHIC01 (sample SAMEA3879506, study PRJEB24766) | human gut metagenome | biome: human-associated habitat; feature: feces | place: USA | collected 1985/1987
TACAAAATTACCAACTCTATCTCATCTCCTGTTTACTGCGCAAATCTAAGGTATTGATGAACATGTCCACATACTTCCTGTGCTATTCTCTGTTCAGTTCGGCATTGATAATGTTGCTTGATCGTTTTTACATTACCAAACGGCGTGTGTGGACACATATCATTTTATGGATTATATTTTCAACTCTTTCCGGAGTTGTGGTGTTCCTGGTGCCAAGCGAAATCATACAAAAAATCTCTTTATTTGCTTTAGCTGTCTGGTTAGTCGTTTTTGGAATCGTTTTAGCTCGCAGAGTCATAATTGCATATCGTAGAGCCATTCGGATTTTCAATGAAACTCAGGCGGATGATATAGGTACATATATCGAATGGCTTTCCATATTCACTTATTGGGCTGTTATCTTCGGTGTCGGATGCGGATTGCTGACATTTCTGCCAGACAAATATGTTTTTATTTGGATTTTGTCGTCAATACCGTTCTACAGCTATCTTTTCTACAGCTATCAGAACTACCTGCTGTTCTATGAACAGGTGGAAAATGCTTTTGAGCAAGATATACAGTCTGAAGAAGAACTTCTGACAGATACAGAAACAGAACCTGAAATAGTTTCTGAGAAAGAAGTTCCAGTGTCCTATACAGAAATTATAGAGAAAGTGGCCAACTGGATAAAGACAGACGGCTATGTCCAGCAGGGACTTACCATAAAAGAACTGTCCGAAATACTTCATACGAACCGTACCTATCTTTCCGCTTATATCAAGACTACGTATAAAATGACATTCCGCGAATGGATAACCGGTCTCCGGTTGGAGTATGCGAAAAACATACTGAAGGAGCATCCGGAAATCAATATACAGAAGCTGGCTGAGTCTTCAGGTTTTCTTTCCCGCAGTAACTTTATCAAATCATTTACCGAGAAGGAAGGATGTACGCCTGGCAGGTGGAAAAAGCAAATCGGGAATAATTTGTGTACTAAAAAACATTGAAAAAGGTCTCAGAAACCCATTTTCAAAAAATGCTCAAACGACAAAAAAAGTGCTAATTCGACAAAAAGGTGCTCAAACGACAATTTGAAAAGTGCTCAAACGACAATTTTTATAAAACGCTGTATTTCAACAGAAAAAAGTTTTTGTAATATTTTGGGCGCTGAATGGCATTTATTACCTTTGGAGAAGGCAAAGATAATAAATTCAAGTTTATATGAGCAGAAAAATCACTTTTTTTACCCTGTTTCTGTGGCTGATGACGGTAACTTTTCCTGTCATTGCGCAGCAGAAAGCAGACACGACCTACACCTTCCGGTTCGTTCCGCAGAAGGATATGTTCTACGTACCTTGGAATGGCAATGACACGGAACTTGCCCGCTTGTTGGAATGTATCGAAAACAACAAAGCAACAATTCTTGACGGCAAACTGCCGCTACTGGTTGACGGATACTGCAATTCGCTGGGCGGTGAAGTCAAGAACCTTGCCACGGCGAAGATTCGTGCCAACCGTGTGAAATCAGAACTGATTACACGCGCGAAAATCAAGGAAGAAAACTTCATTACCCACAATCATGCGACAGGGGGTGATTTTGTAATCGTGCGCCTAACGGTACCCGCAAAGGAAACAGCCGCGATGGATGCGGAAGCGGAAGCACGACGCAAGGCGGAAGCCGAACGCTTAGAAACCGAGAAGCGTGCCGAGCAGGAACGGCTTGCCGAAGAGCAGCGTAAAGCGGAAGAAGCCCGACTTGCCGCTGAAAAGGCAGAAGCCGAGAAAGCCGCTCACCGAAATAAACTTACCGACACGCCGTCGGAAACCAAAATCACAACTGATTATCATCTCTCCCTGCGTGCCAACCTGCTGCGCTGGGCTACCTTGACACCAGATTTAGGACTTGAATGGCGCATCTGCCCATCGTGGGGCATTGCCGTAAACGGCTCGTGGACTTCTTGGAGTTGGAATGACAAAGACCGCCGCTATGCACTCTGGGAAGTGGCTCCGGAAGTACGTTACTATATGGGTGAGAAGAAAGCCTGGTATTTGGGTGCGATGTTCAAGGCCGGACAGTTCAACTACAAGTTCTCCGAAGCAGGCAAGCAGGGCGACCTGATGGGTGGCGGCATCACCACCGGCTATCAGCTACGGCTGAACAAGGCACTGACTCTTGATTTCAACCTTTGCTTGGGCTACCTGAATGCCGATTTCGAAAAATATGAAGTCATCGACGGCGTGCGTGTACGCCGCGGCAACGAGACAAAAGATTGGTGTGGTCCCATCAATGCAGGTGTGACATTGGTATGGAAGTTATTCTAACACGGAGGAATAGAATATGAAAGCAAGACAATATATATATATGATGGGAATGGCAGCCGCCGTGCTGCTCTCTTCCTGCGTGAAGGACACGCTTTATGACACGCCGCATCCCGACTATGGTAAGATTGTGGTGACAGCCGACTGGTCGGCCCGCGGTGAGGGTATCGACATACCTGCCACATGGACGGTTACCATGGGTGACTATACGGGTACGGAGACTTCCGCCACCCATACCCCCGACCATCTGTTTGCTCCGGGCAGCTACACATTTGCGGTGTGGAACCCGGCTGAAGGAATCACCGTGAACAGCACCACAGCCACCATTGCCGCAGCCACGGGAACCCGGGCAGGCACGGATGCCTTTGTTAACAATGCCCCGGGATGGTTCTTCACCTATACGGAACAGGTGACCATCGAGAAAGACAAGGACTATCCGCTGACCGCCGCAATGAAGCAGCAGGTACGCGAACTGACGCTTGTCGTCGAACCTACTGGCGATGCCGCCGGACGCATCACGGAGATTGTTGCCCATCTGACGGGTGCAGCCAGAACACTCGATTTCGCTACCGATACCTACGGAGCCGCTTCAAACGTCGTGCTGCCCTTCACCAAGATAACCGAAGGTGACGATGCCGGCAAGTGGAAAGCCACGGTGCGGTTGCTGGGTGTGACTGGCACGGAACAACTGCTGACGGCTGAAATCCGCTATGCGGACGGCAACCCGAGCCCCACCACGCTGAAAAGCGACCTCACAGAAGCTCTCAAGGAGTTCAACACCAGAAAGGGCAAATCGCTGACCCTCGGCGGAACGCTGGTTGAGACTCCCGAAGGCATGGAAGTGGACGGAGTCGAAATCAACGGCTGGGAAGAAGTGAAAGGTGATGATGTAAATGCCGATTTGTAAATAATTAGCAAACCGAACGCAGAAGCAAAGCTTGCTTTGATTTTGCTAAGGTGCAGCAATTATTGAAATGGAATTTAACTAATATAATAACAGAATATAATGAAGACAAGATTTTTTGCACTTGCGATGCTCGCCCTCGCACTGGTAGCCTGCAACAACGACAACGAGAACCTGAACGGTGACCCCGTGGCCGCCCAGTTTACCGCCGACATCGCCCCCGCCACCCGCGCCAGCGGAACCACCTGGACTGGCGGCGACCGTATCGGCATCACCGACATCGGCAACGATTCCCAGTACGGCAACGTGCCTTTCATCCTGAAAAACGGGAAATTTGAGGCAGAAGGAAAGGTCATCTATATCGAAGATACAAAGACCCATACTTTCCGCGCCTACTATCCGTACAACGCGGCGGGAGGCATCCTCGCAGCCACGACCGATGCCACGGCGCAGCAGAACCAGCCTGCCATCGACTTCCTCTTTGCTTCAGGAGCCACGGGAGACAAAAACAACCCGGTAGTAAGCTTCACCGACAAAACCGCCAAAGGCGGTGAAGACAACTCCTTCCACCACCGCATGAGCCAGATAACCCTTACCTTCGAGGCGGGCGACGGCGTGAATTTCAGCGTGGTCAAGCCTGAACGTTACACGCTGGACGGATTGTTACTCACCGGTACGTTCAACACGGCCGACGGTATTGCCACCGCAGACAACGGGGCACAGACCGGAGAACTGGCCATGAATTTGGCAGACGGCGTTCTCACGTCATCGATCATCCTCTTCCCGCAGACAGTTGCATCCCTGCCGTTGGTTGTGAATTACAAAGGTCAGGAATATCATGCCACACTCACCATGCCCGAAGGCGCACTGCTGGCGGGCAACAACTATACCTATACCGTCAAGGTACGCAACAAAGTCCTTGAAGTCAGCGAAGCCACCATTGCAAAGTGGAACGATATAGACGGCGGAGAAGTGGATGCTGGCCTGTAAGATATTAATAATTAATTGATTAGAATGAAGAATTATGAGACATAGATTATTTATCCCTGCAGCCACCGCACTGCTGTTCGCCCTCGCCGCCTGCACGCAGGACGAACTTGCTGGCGATAACCGTCTGCCCGAAGGTGAATACCCCGTCGTCATCCGTGCCACCGGACTGTCCGTAGAGACAACGCCGCTGGCAGCCCCTTCCACCCGTGCCGCTGTGGACGGCGACTGGCAGGGCGTCACTTCCGTCGCACTCAAGATGGGCGATGCGGTAAAGGAATACACCGTAACGGCTTCTACCGATTTCAAGAGTGCCACGCTCTCACGCGAGAACGACCCGTACTACTGGACCAGCCGCGACCCGATTACCGTATCGGCATGGTGGCCCTTCAACAATGCCGACATCACACAGATGCCTGCCGTGAAGGTGGCCGAAGACCAAAGCAAATTGGCTGACTTCCAGAACAGCGACTTCATCTCTGCTGAGAACCGGAAGGTGGAATTTAACAACCCGACTCTTGAATTTACCCACCGCACGGCACGCGTGACAATCGAACTGAAGCCCGGCACGGGATTCACGAGCGTCGCCGGTGCCACGGTGAGCCTCGTGAGCCTGTCCGCCGATAACGGCAACCCGACCGCCATCAAGACCTACAACGCAAGCGGCAACACCTACGAGGCACTGACCGTCCCGCAGACCGTTGCGGCAGGCAAACCGTTCGTCAAGGTGGAACTCGGCGGCGGCACCTTCTACTTCCGTCCGCAGAACAACGTCGTATTAGAAGCGGGCAGCCGCTATAAATATACCGTCAAGGTGAACGCCACCGGCCTGACGTTAGAGGGTTGCACCATCGGTGATTGGGCTGACGGCGGCGGCGAGAGTGGCGCAGCCGAGTTGGGCTACATCTACGATAGCAACACCAAGACCTACACGGTCTATAACGCCGACGGCCTACTGGCATGGAACGAAGCCGCACAAAAAGACAGATCGATAAATTGCACCCTCACCGCCGACATCGACCTCACGGGCAAAGACTGGACACCGATAGGCACAAACTTTTATAACTCATACACCGGCACCTTCGACGGCGGCGGCCATACCATCATGGGGCTGACCGTTACGACAAATGACCAATATGTGGGTCTGTTCGGCAGGCTCGGTGAAGCTGGCACGGTGAAGAACGTGGTGATGGATGGCATACAGATAACATGCAATCACAGGTTGGGCTATGCCGGCGGCGTGGCAGGATTTAGCTGGGGAGGCACCATTGAAAACTGCTCGGTGTCGGGCAGCGTCAGCGGCACGATATGCGCCGGCGGTGTGGTGGGTGTTCAATGGGAGGCTTCCATCACCGGATGCAGCTCCTCCGCCACAGTGAAGGGAATGGTCCAGGTCGGCGGCGTGGCAGGCGAGACGAATGCGGGTGCCACCATGGCCGCTTGCTATGCCACGGGCAACGTGACCATAGAAATAGACCCCATAGATAATATCCGTGGCGGCGGTCTGGTGGGATTCAACGCAGGAAGCAGCGTCCTTGCCTGCTATGCCACGGGCAACGTAACCAGTACGGGTAGTGGCACTGGCAATGTATATATCGGCGGCTTTTTGGGAGGAAACTACACCACCGTGACCGCCTGCTATTGGAAGAACAATCATGAACAAGGCATCGGCTACAATAAGGAAGGCATCGCCCCCGAAGCCACGAAGGTAGACGGCACTAACGTTACCTGGCAGAAAGCCGTCGATGCCATGAACACCGCCTTGCAGAAAGCAGGCTCAGAGTGGCGTTACGAACTTAAGGGAGCATTGCCCACCTTGAGGAAGCAGTAAACCGTCGGGGGGAAAAGTTACGCCCGCAACGGAAAGAACCAGAGTAATAAAATAACAGATATAATGAAGACAAGATTTTTTGCACTTGCAGCGCTCGCCTTCTTATTGGGCGCCTGCACGCAGGACGAAGCGGGCTTCCTACCGGAAGGGGCGGAAGGCACACCCATCGTCTTCACCGCCACGGGGCTGAACCCCGCCGCGACAGCCACCGCCGGCACCCGTGCCCCAGCGGATGGCAATTGGACGGGTGTGCAGAGCGTGGCAGTCATGATGGACGGCATGGTGAAGACGTACAACGTGACGCCCTCCACCGCCGACCCCACCAGCGCCACGCTGACCTCCACCGACCCGTACTACTGGACCAACCACAACGACATCACCGTCACGGCGTGGTGGCCCTACACCGCTGGCGAGACAACCCCACCTGCGGTAAAGGTAAAAGCCAACCAAAGTGCCCAGAAAGATTTTGAGGGCAGCGACCTCATCGTAGCCAACGGACAGAATGTGACCTACGGTAGCCCCACGCTCCGCTTCACCCACCGCACGGCGCGGGTGACCATCGTTCTGACGGACTACACCGAGGGGCTGGCATCCGTGCAGCTGACGGGCCTCTCCACCGAAGGCGACAACCCGGATATAATCGTCCCGTATGACAAGGGCAGCAACACCTACATCGCCATCGTAGCCCCGCAAAATGTGGCAGCTGGCACTACTTTCATTACCTGCACCTTCACTAACGGCAAGACCTTCGTTTATAAGATGAAGAATGCTACCGACTGGCAGGCGGGCGGTGAATATACCTACACCGTCTCCCTCGCTGCGGCAAAAGACCTGGGCTATACCATAGAGAGCGACGGCAGCTACACCGTGACCTCCGCCGATGGCTTGATGAATGTAGCCGAATTAGTGAACGGAGGTAAGACCGACATTAACATTACCCTCGACAAAAACATTGACCTCACAGGCAAAGACTGGACGCCGATAGGCACAAACTACGACAACTCATACAAAGGCACTTTCGACGGCGGCGGCCATACCATCACGGGGCTGACCGTTACGACATATGACAAATATGCGGGTTTGTTCGGCTGGCTCAATAGTGCTGGTACGGTGAAGAACGTGGTGATGGAGGGCGTACAGATAACAAACAATCACAGTTCGGGCTTTGCCGGCGGCGTGGTAGGAAATAGCTGGGGCACCATTGAAAACTGCTCGGTATCGGGCAGCGTCAACGGCGAGGTGTACGTCGGCGGTGTGGTGGGTAAGCAAACGAGCGGTTCCATGACCGGATGCAGCTCCTCCGCCACAGTGAAGGGAACTGTCAATGTCGGCGGTGTGGCAGGAGAAAGCTGGGGCAGCATGACCGCTTGCTATGCCACGGGCAACGTGACCATAGAAATAGACCCCATAGATAATATCCGTGGCGGCGGTCTGGTGGGATTCAACGCAGGAAGCAGCGTCCTTGCCTGCTATGCCACGGGCAACGTAAATAGTAAGGGTAGCAGCACTGGCAATGTGCATATCGGCGGCTTGTTTGGATATAAATATGCCACCGCGATCGCCTGCTATTGGAAGAATAATAAGGAACAAGGCATCGGCTACAATAAGGAAGGCATCGTCACCGAAGCCACGAAGGTGGACGGCACTGACGTTACCTGGCAGAAAGCCGTTGATGCCATGAACACCGCCTTGCAGAACGCAGGCTCAGAATGGCGTTACGAACTTAAAGGAGCATTGCCTACCTTGAGGAAGCAGTAAGCCGTTGCGGGCGGAAATGTTCCGCCCGCAACGAACATTAACCGAAGTATAACCCCAATAAAAAAAGGAGGACGTGCTGGAACACACGGAGAATCCACCATATAGGTTTTGGCATCAAGGCATTGTTAATAATAATATAGACTCCAGTGTAAATATGGAAGCTGTAAGCCGGACATTGCCAAGATTGGTGCTCATTAAAGGCAACAAATCAAGTAATTAAATTAAAAACATGGGACTTTTTCACAGAGACAAGAAAAATAATGACGATGAGCCGGACAGTGTTCAAACCAATTCATTCTCTGATATTATGAATGGTTTGCAATACGCCGTAAACTGTGCACAAGATACATTGCAGAATCATCAGATACAAAATCTGACCAGACTTTTTGAAGGAACAAATGCAAATAACGCAAATACGTTCCAATCGAAAAAAATCATGGTTGGAGACAAGACTATTGATATTCCACTTATAGCTTTGATATCCCATCATTATCTTGCGATGGATAATGTGCAGATAAAGTTCAAGGCGAAGGTCGGAAGCGTGGAATCACAGATTCCGGAAAACAACTTATTGTTATCCAGCCCACAAAGAGCCAATCTCCAGATGCAGATGAGCAACATAAAACCGGATGCGGATGATGTCATGGAGGTTTGCGTCAATTTTAAGGTTCAGGAGACTCCGGAGAGCATTTCCCGAATTATTGACGATTTTGTAAAAAATATCTAACAATTTTAAAATTCAAATGTTATGGCAGAAGAAATAAAGAACCAAGGGCAACAAGAAAATGCGGAAAACTTGAATGAAAATGTAAGCGGACAGGCGAAAGAAATTATCTCCGCTGCATTGGAAGAGACTCAAAACAGAGAAACTTCTCCAGTTCTTAAAGCAGATTCAAACGTGACTGACAAATTCAAGGGGCTTCCCATGCGGGAACTTATTGCAGCTCCACTTATTGCAGCAGCCGAAGCACAACAGGAATTGGCAGCGACAGCATGGAATTTCTACCAGCAAATTGCATTTGATGGTAAAAGCGGCAATAAAGCGCGTATATTGGAATTCGATGTCGAAAGACCGATACAGCAGGATGGAAAAATGACAACAATGTCACAAAGTGTCAAGGCTCCGTTTATAGGATTGGTGCCTATTCCTTCCCTGCTCATAGATCGCGTGGATGTCGATTTCCAGATGGAGGTTACCGATACATCAAACGTAAAAAGCACTACCAACGCAGAAGTAGAGGCAAAAGCTTCTGCAAAACATTGGTTTATAAATGCGGAAATCAGCGGCAAAGTCACGACCGCCCGCGAGAACACCCGCATGACCAACCAAACGGCAAAATACCAGATACATGTGACAGCCAGTCAGCAGCCGCAGACCGAAGGTCTGTCTAAACTGATGGATATAATGGCATCATGTATCGAGCCTATAACAAACGAAAGTAACAGTAAGTAAATATATGAATTTGATTCAAGCATTAAGATTGCCAAACAGTCAAGCAGTAATGACAAATATTGCACGGTTTCATTATCAAAATATTTATAATGTAGGTTTGACCCCTCCGATTGCCACGCAAAGTAAGTTGACATTTCAAATAAAAGGATATACCCGTAACTATCGTTTTCTTAGATTAGACTATGCCTGTGTCATATATATTGCGGATAGAATAGCAGTCGTTGCTTCAAATGGCATAGATACTTTAAGTTCAGGTTTTTCGGGGTGTTATATGGCCAGTTTTAGGCACAATGGCATTAGGTATGTTGCTCATATTCCAACGCCTAACAATAGTATTAAAACATCATGGAATCGGGCGGTTAAAAATCGAATAATAGATAATGTTGTTCTTTTTAAACCTACTGAAGGATTGGCGAGAATCCCAGGAACAATTGGTATTTGGGGAATTATAACATTTAACGATAGATGTTATCGGCTTGATGTAAATGAAAACGCTCCTCCAAGTCAAGCCATACGTGGCCAAAGAATTTTTAACTCAATCCCGAGAAATCCCATACTAACAGAAATTCCATCTATCGCCGGTGGTCAGATGCCTTAATAATTATAACAATTGTAAATAAGGGAAGAATGGTTGTTTCATTGAGGAGTAGAATTCTATTCGGATATATAATTCTGGTGGCGGTCATAGGCAGCATGGCCGCCATTCTCATCCATGAACCTGCGAAGTTCCACGACCTATATGCGTATTTTAAATAACGGTATTTACACAAACAGCAAATGAGCGAACAATTCGTTACCACTACCAAGCATTTCCGCAAGCTGCTTGCCGCAGGCTATCTGTTGATAGTCCTGCTGGTGGGCGGCATCATCTGCACGTGGCTCGGAGAATGGCGCGACTTGGAGTTGCTGGAACGGGAGAACCGTGAAATCAACCGCTTCCGCAAGGAAACACACGATGCGTATGTGGGTGTGGTGGAGTTGTCTCTTTTGGGCGAGTCGGTGCTGGAATGGGACGATAAGGATGTGGCGGCATACCGGCGGCAACGGATGACGGTGGATAGTATGCTTTGCCGCTTCAAGAGCCATTACGAATCGGTGCGCATAGACAGCGTGCGCCACTTGCTGGAGGACAAGGAAAAGCGGCTGTGCGCCATCATGGAGGCTCTGGAACAACAGGCGGACATCAACCGCCGGATAGCCAAGCAGGTGCCGGTGATAGTGCAAACGAGCAGGCAGGAAGAGCCGAAGAAACAGAGGAGGAAAGGTTTTCTCGGGTTGTTCGGCAAGAAACAGGAAGCACCTCCGACGACGACCACCACGATGCTCTACACACTGAACCGTGATATGATAGCGCAACAACGTGCCCAAAGCCATCGTCTGTCGGAATATGCCGACAGCCTTGCCAGCCGCAATGCGGAACTGAACCGCCAACTGCAAACCCTTATCCAGCAGATGGACCACAAGGTGCAGGCTGACTTGCAGGAACGTGAGGCGGAAATATCCGCTATGCGTGAAAAGTCGTTCTTGCAGGTAGGTATCATAACGGGTGTCATGCTGCTGTTGCTCATTATTTCATACATCATCATTCACCGCTATGCCACCCGCATCAAGCAGTACAAACGTAAGACAACAGATTTAATCGGGCAACTGCAAAAGTCAGTAAAACAAAACGAATCGTTGATAGCCTCACGCAAGAAAGCGATGCACACCATCACCCACGAGCTACGCACACCACTGACTGCCATACATGGATATGCGGAACTGATGCAGGACAACGAAGAAGAAAAGATAAGCGGTTATGCGGACAATATCCTGCAAGCCTCCAAGAGAATGACCGACATGCTCAACTCCCTGCTTGACTTCTTCCGCTTGGACAGCGGCAAGGAACAGGCGAATGTCCGTCCGTTTCGTTTGGAAAACATCGCGGAGCTGTTGCAAACGGAGTTTACGCAACAAGCAGAAGCAAAAGATCTTAAACTTACCATCGAGTGCCCGGAGGGTATTATCCTGAATGGCGACAAGGAGCGCATCATACAGATATGCGACAACCTGCTGGGCAATGCCGTCAAGTTCACGAATGCCGGAAGCGTTTCACTTGTCATAAGCTATGACGGCAATAGGCTGACCCTTGTAGTAGAGGACACCGGAACCGGCATGAGTGCGGAAGAACAACAGCGAGTGTTCGGAGCGTTCGAGCGGCTTTCCAACGCCGCCACGCAAGACGGTTTCGGATTGGGGTTAAGCATTGTGAAACAGATAGTCGGGATGCTTGGCGGCACTGTACGCTTGGAAAGCGAAAAAGGAGAAGGCAGTCGTTTTACTGTGGAGTTGCCAATGAACACTGCCGATATTGGTATTGAAGAACAGACAGCCGCAGAAAGTCTGGCTCATATAGAAAGACCTTATTCTGTCATCGTATTGGACGACAATCCGATGGTATTATCCATGACAAAGGAAATGTATGCTGGTATAGGTGTGCATTGCGACACGTTCACCACTATTGGCGATGCAATGGAAGCCATGCGGCAGCACACATACGACCTCATGATAACCGATATGAAAATGCCGGAGATTAACGGCTATGAGGTGTTGGAGTTGTTACGCTCGTCAAGTGTCAGCAACTCGAAAGAGATTCCCATTGTCGTGGCGACCGCCTCCGGCAGTTGCAGCGAAGAGGAGCTGTTGGAAAATGGATTTACCGCCTGCCTGTTCAAGCCATTTTCCATTTCCGAACTGGTTGCTGTATCAGACAAATGCCTTTTGACAAGTACGGACAAGGATGAACTTCCCGACTTGTCCTCTCTGCTTGCATATGGTGACAAACGGGCGATGCTCGACCGTTTGATAACCGAAACAGAAAAGGATATGCAGGCTGTCCGGGAAATCATGGAGAGGAATGACCGCAAGGCGTTGGACGAATGGATACACCGTCAGCGAAGTTCATGGGCTGTTATCCGTGCTGACAAACCCTTGTGGAACCTGTATGAACTGCTGCATCAAGAATCTGAATGTTCCGAAATGGAATTGCGGAAATGCGTGGATGCCATGCTTCGTATGGGAACAGTTATCATAGAACTTGCGCAAAAGGAAAGGAGGTCGTCGGATGAAAGTATTTGTGATTGAGGACAACCCCGTCTATAACGATTATGTCTGCAACCTGCTGAAGAAAGACAGCTTCGATACTATGTCGGCATATAATCTTGCCACTGCCAAGAAACTATTGGCAAAGTCAGAGGTGGATGATATTGTCGTTGCCGACCTACGCCTCCCCGACGGTGAAAGCATAGAGTTGTTACGGTGGATGCGTGCCAACGACAAACAGCAGGTGTTTATCGTTATGACCAATTACGGGGAGGTGCATACGGCAGTGGAAAGTATGAAGCTCGGCTCAAAGGATTACATACAGAAACAGTTGTTGGAGGATAAACTGATACCGCTTATCCGCACCCTGCAAAAAGAACATGAAAAGCGACTACAATGGAACATTCCGATATTCGTCCGGCAGGGCGAAGCCTATCAGAAAATCAAGAAGCGTGTGCGCCTTGTAGCCACCACCCGGATGAGCGTGCTGATACTGGGCGAGAACGGTACGGGCAAGGAACATATCGCACAACATATACACCAACAAAGCAAACTTGCCGATAAACCTTTTGTGGCAGTGGACTGCGGAGCCTTGTCCCCGTCATTGATACAATCCGCCTTCTTCGGACACGTCAAGGGTGCGTTTACGGGTGCCGAAGCAAACAAGACGGGGTATTTTCTGGAAGCGGATGGCGGCACGCTGTTCCTTGACGAAGTGGGCAACCTAACAATGGAGATGCAACAGATGCTGCTCCGCGCCATACAGGAACGCCGTTACCGTCCCGTCGGTGCAAAGGAGGACAAAACAGCCAACGTGAGGATAGTGGCTGCAACCAACGAGGATTTGCAGAAAGCCGTAACGGAAAAGCGGTTCCGGCAGGATTTGCTCTATCGCTTGCAGGAGTATGTGATAACCATGCCGCCCTTGCGCGACTGCCCGGAAGACATCATGCCATTGGCCGAGTTCTTCCGTGAAATGGCAAACCGTGAGTTGGAACGTGAAGTAAAAGGGTTTGCCGCATCTGCCCGTAATGCCCTGCTCGCCCATGCGTGGCCGGGCAACGTGCGCGAGTTGAAACAGAAGATACAGACGGCAGTCCTGCAATCAGAAGGCGATATGATAACCGAAGCCGATTTGGAACTTGACAATGAACCGTCCGCTACTTCCGCTTGTTTTACATTGAAGAGCGGGGATGAAGAAAGAGGACGTATCCTGCGTGCTTTGAAACAAGCAGCCGGTAACAAGAAAATGGCTGCAAAGATACTGGGTATCGGCAGGACAACGCTGTATAATAAATTGGTAGAGTATGGATTGAATGAAGAAAACTGACCGGAGTATGGCTGTAAATGGCAATAATTGATTAACTTTGCAATTGTATTTCAGAAAATAGCAGGCGATCGGGTAACTTTTCGCCGATGATATAGACATAAGACCGCAAGGCGTTTCGAGCGAAAATCTGGTAAATTGAAACTACGGAGACGATTGCGTGATGCTTATGCTATGCTTACGCATAGCGTGCATTCACGTACTCTCCGTAAAGGCTTTACCAGAGCCATCGCTTGAAAGTAGTGTGAATTGCACGCTACTTTTTTGCCTCGCCAAAAAGGAAAGAAAATACGTTATGGCGAAAATACAATTACTTGCCGTTATCTCAATAGATGGCTGTCCGATGAAACTGCATCCCCGGAAGCGGTTGCTTCAAACCGAAGATTACGGTATGGATGAAATACGTGCCAATGCCCTGTATAAGCTGACATCCGACTATTCGGTATCCGTGCTTCAAGAATGGAGGGAGGAAGGTGGAAGCATTTGCCATTTGTTGGAAGTAACTGCCGGGAATACCGAATATGCCAACGGACTGTTACGGATGAACGTGATAGATGAAATCATACTATACGTTGTTCCAACCATCGACGGAAACGGAGCGCATTTTTTCAAGTCAGCACTACCTATGAATGACTGGCGGCTTATGGAGAACAAAACTTATAGGGACGGAGTAATCCGGCTTACCTATCATAAAGAGCCACGGGCATAAAATGTTCAGATTATGAACATCTTGGCGGGATTTCCGTGCTCAGAAAGTGAACACATGTTCAGAATCTGAACACATTTCACAAGGGATGCAATCAAGGATAAAATTATTTTTGAATTTTATCTTTCTGAAAAACAATGTAGTACAATTTTCTCACAATCTTTTCTCGTGTTTAGGGCTATGATTTGCACCATATATCAGTGTGCGCATACTGATAAACAAGTGTAAACCCTCAAAACAGAAAAGATAATGAACCATCTCATACTGGCGGAAACACAGTTTTTCGCCATGATAAACGGAAAAGACAACGGTAGCACGGAAACGGCATACGGCGGATTCGTGCAGGAAGTAATAAACCTGTGCTACGGCGGCAATGATGCCAAGCATATTATTGTGGCGTTGGCTTTTGCCGAAATCGAATTACAGCACCATCCGCAGAACTTGTCGGCATCGGAGGAGAATGTCGTCACTGTGTATATCCGCAAGGCGTTATCATTCATCCGAAAGATGCAGAAGATAGTATCCGCTTCTGCAATTACCTCCGTGCCACCACTAACATCCACATCCGAAACCAAAGCCACAGTCCCAGCCCTGCAATGGACCGGTAATGCCGTCGAGTTGGTAGAGCTAATCTATGCCCTCTACGCCACCGGCTGCATCAATGGCGGCAAGGCTTCGCTGAAAGAGCTTGCCCCTGTCCTCTATTCCTTTTTCGGTGTGGAGTCCAAAGACTGCTACCGCTTCTATACGGACATCAAACGCAGGAAAAGCGACAGTCGCACCTACTTCCTTGAAAAGATGCAGGACAAACTGAACGCGAAGATGCGACATGACGATGAATTGGAGCGGATGAGGAGATAAACGAATGCCAAACAAAGGATAAGCGGCCGGATTATACGGTTTCTTATCCTTCTTCATTTACAATCACTCTATTATCTGCCGGAAAGCCGATTAAAATCATTAACTTTGCAAGTATTAATCAATGACGGATGAAAATAGATAACCTCGAAATATTGAACGGACTGATTGCCGGAGCCGAAGGCGGGACAGTTGAGTTCAAAGAAACTACCGGGCAGTTGGAGCGTGGAATGGAAACTCTTTGTGCCTTCCTGAACGGTACGGGCGGCACAGTGCTGTTCGGTGTAACCGACAAGGGAAAGATTATCGGTCAGGAAGTGAGCGACAAGACGAAGCGCGATATTGCTGAAACCATCAGACGAATCGAGCCGTTTGCGACCATTGATATATCCTATACAGACATTCCGGGAACGAACAAAAGTGTTATAGCTTTATCAGCGGAAGAACAACGATATATGCGCCCGTTCACCTATAAGGGGAGGGCTTATCAACGGATAGAGAGCGTTACATCTGCCATGCCGCAGGGTATATACAACCTGTTGGTTATGCAGCGAGGCGGAACCTATGCTTGGGATTCCATGCAAAATCCCGGCTTGAAAATATCCGACCTTGACGAAACGGCAATCTTGGGCGCAGTACGTGGAGGAATCAGAGGCGGACGTTTGCCGGAAGGTTCTATGCAGGAGGATGTCCGAACCATCCTTGAAAAATTTGACTTGTTGAATGATGGAAAGCTGAACAATGCTTCCGTTGTCCTATTCGGACGAAACTTCTACCATTATCCCCAATGTCTGCTCCGTTTAGCCCGGTTCAAAGGAACGACAAAAGATGAATTTTTAGATAATCAGCGTGTGACAGGCAATATATTCAACTTGCTGGATGCTGCAATGGCATTTTTCTTCAAGCATTTGTCCCTTTCCGGTAAAATTGAAGGTTTGTACAGAGAAGAGGAACTGAATGTGCCATATAAGGCATTGAGAGAATGTTGCATAAATGCTTTTGCACATCGTGTTTACCATCGCCCCGGCAGTTCAGTCGGGATTGCTATCTATGATGACCGCGTGGAGATTGAAAACAGCGGAACATTTCCGCCTGATATTACCATTGAGAAACTGTTGGGTGGCCACAATTCCGAACCACAAAATCTGATAGTAGCCAATGTGCTGTACAAAAGTGCAGTATTGGAGAGTTGGGGACGTGGCATAGCCCTTATGGTAAACGAATGTCGCCGTGTCGGTATTCCGGATCCGGAGTTTCATACCGACGGCAATGCTGTATGGATTGTGTTTCATTATACAAGAACTACAGTAGGACAAGACCCCACAGCAACCCCACAGCAACCCTATAGTAACCCCACAGTAACCCCACAGTTAGGAAAACTGTTGTCTGCTATTGGGAACAACACTCTCTCTGCTAAAGAAATCATGGAGAAAACGGGAATGAAAGATAAAAGGAATTTCTTAAAGAACTATATCCATCCGGCAATAAATTCCGGTTTGGTCCTTTCACTTTATCCCATAGGCTCCAAGAGTCCGCAACAGAAATACTATCTTACTGATAAAGGTAAAGGTTTCCTGCAACAATAACGGGTATGGCTAAAAAGAAGAAACATAAGAATGATGTAAAAACTGATTTACCGATAATCATGGATTATGGTATCGGCAGTATATCCGTTTATGACCCGGCAGACATAATGCCATACAACGAGCCGCCAATTAGCGAACAAATCCGCTTCAAGAAACTCGGCAAAGAGATGAAATCCGAGTTCAAGTGGCTGGTATCTTCCGTAGTGATTGAGTATTGGCAAGAAAACCGACAGATACCTTTCGGTGAAGAAATGTCGAAACTCAGAACCAGACTGTTGAGAATGTTTGCCGAAGAATACAGCATACTGCTTAAAGACGATACAGAACTGAAAAATTATTTGCTGATGCTTGCCATTACCACCATCAACAAGCATCTCAAATCTGAGAATAAAAAGAGGGTGTCAAAACTCTCTTTTTAACAAAATTACCCTTGCTACAGATATCTGTGACAGGGGTAATTTTCATATTTTGGGTGTTTTGACACATCCCCTTTTTCATATATAAAGGAATCTGTTATTTCTGCTGCAACAGGTGTTTCAAGTTTTCATCATTTGCGATACGTTCCAGTTCCTCTTGAACAATCTGCTTCACTTCCTCCTTGATGCGCCTGTAATTCGCCTGAACCGTTTCCTTCATGCGGTCGTTGCCGTCCCCGTCCGTAAAGTCGGTAATGACGGGGATTTTCTTGTAGGCTTTCTCCTCGCGCTTCACCTTCTCGGCATCCACGACAATCTCGCAATGGAAAATCTTCTGCTCGATACGCTCGTTGAAGTTGTCGGATACCGAACCGACAAACATACCCTGCGTCAAGCCGGAAATCTTGCTCGGCGGGATGAGTGAATCCATCTGCGTGTTGATGGAGGTGGAAACATCCTGCCGGTTGATGGAAATGGACTGCCGTTTCTGCAACACCTTACCGAAGCGTTCGGAAAGCGTCTTGGCGGTTTCACCCACCACCTGACCGGAAAAGATATTGCCGACGGTGTTCATCACGACCTTCGCTTCTTTATCACCGTAGTCGCGCACCAACTGGCTGAAATCCTGAAAGCCCAGACACACGGCAACCTTGTTGCTTCGCGCGGTGGCGATAAGGTTGTCCAACCCCTTGAAATAAATCGTGGGCAGCTCGTCGATGATGACCGACGACTTCAGCATCCCTTTCTTGTTGATGAGTTTCACGATACGGGAGTTATACAGACCGAGAGCGGCCCCGTAGATATTCTGACGGTCGGGATTGTTGCCCACACAGAGTATTTTCGGTTCTTCGGGGTTGTTGATGTCCAGCGTGAACTCGCTGTCCGACATCACCCAATAGAGCTGCGGGGAAATCATCCTTGACAAAGGGATTTTCGCGCTTGCTATCTGCCCCATCAACTGCTCCGCAGCCCCTCCGAGCCATGCGTCCATGAACGGAGAAAGATAGTTTTCCAATTCCGGGTAAGAGGTCAGTATCGGGAAAATATCCTCATAGCGGCGGTTCAGGAACTCAATCGCATGGGGGAATGTACAATACTTGCCGTTCTGGAAAATTTTGAGATACCAGATAATAGCCGCGAAAAGGATGATGGGCGATTCTACGAAAAAGTCGCCCTGCTTTTGCACCCAACTTTTATTTAAGTTGAGCATAATGGTGTACGCACTCTCATAAGCGTCCGTAATATCCTCCATGAAGTCCGGGTGAATGGGATTGCAACGGTGCGAACGTCGCGGGTCATCGAAGTTTATCACATAAAACTTCGGTTTCACCTTGTAGCCCTCCGGGTGGTTCAGCAGATGGTTGTATGCTATCGTGGACAAGTCGCTGAATTTGAAGTCGTACACATACATCGAGAAGCCCTTTTCTATCTGCTGCTTGATGAAATTATTTACCACTGCATAGGATTTACCGCTGCCCGGAGTACCCAACACGATGGAAGCCCTAAAAGGATTCACGACATTGATCCAGCCATTGTTCCAACGCTTTTTGTAGTAAAACCGTGTCGGAAGATTGACCGAATACTCGCTTTCGATAAGCCGCGTTTCCTGCATGAAGCTCTCGTTCTCGTTGTTGAACACATCATCCATGAGGTTGTGCTTCAACAGGCGGCTCAACCACAGACCGCCCATCAGCAGGAATACATAGCCCGCACCAACGGCCAGGATATACAGTCCCGTCACCGCCTCCACCGGCAATGGCAGGACCAGTATCCACCAGTTGAGGAAGAACAGCACGAAGCCCACGGCAAGGACCGCCCAGATTTTCCCCCACGTGATTTTCTCGCCCTTCACGCCCTTTGTCCCCAGACAGGACAGGGCAAGCAGGAGGACGGCAAATAGTTTCGTGTAGAGGATGGAACGGAACAGCCCCGCCGTGCGGTTGAAGTTCATCAGTATCCTGTCCACCACACCGATGTCCACACCCCAGAGCCGTATGGCTTCATAACAGAACCAGTACACGTTCATGACCACTAAAATAATACTCACGGCACGCAGAAAATCCATGATTTTCGCCAATGCCCTCAAATCGTCTTCTTGTTGTGACATACCTTGAAATTGTTTTGATTGTTGATACTTTGTCTGACTGATTACATTCCCAAGCCCTTGCGCTTCTTCTTTTTCTTCCTGCGCTGCATCGCCCGGATGAAGGCTTCCTCCTCGGCGTCCACTGCCGGGCCTTCGGGAGAGAACAAGCCCATGCCGTCCAAGTCCCTTCCGTATTCGGGAGTGGACGGAGCTTGCGTTTCCTCCTGACCCTCCGTGGTAATGAAAAGCGGAACCGGCGGCTGTCCGGCGTATGGCAGCGTGAAGTGTTCCTGCAAGGCGTTGGCGGACAGTTCCCTGCCCATGCGTGAGCCGTTCAACACGCATCCTGTTCGGTGGTCGATGAACGTGGCCCCGTAGATGCGTCCTTCCTCCGTATAGCGCAGCACGGTGTCAATACCTTTCTCCTTGAGTGTGGCAATGAACCTCTCCTTGTCATACGTGCCTTGCAGTACGGAAAGGACGGTGCGCTTCGTCATGTCGGCGAGTTTTCTGTCCTTGATTTCCGTTTTTGAACGGGCGAACTTTCTCTGTACGGCATCATAGCCGACGGACTTCCCGAAGAGCGAGGACTTGAAAGGATTGCCGACCTTGTTGCCACTGTCGTCCGTAACGGAATAGACCAGCCCATTATATTCCCGTCCGCGCACGTTGCCCCGCGCTTCCTCCACCGTCATATTATATAAGGAAAGGAGGGCGCGGTATTCGCCCATCGTCTGGAAACGGTAACGGCGGTTAAGTTCCTTTACCACATTCCCCGCCTGTTTCTTCACATCGCCTGCCAAAACATCCACTTTATGCAGCGGCATATCGGTACGGCGGCTTTTCCGTTCCGCGTCATGCAGCCCGTATTTCCGTTCCAGCTCGCGGGTTATCTGCTTGCTACGGTAAAAGTTGTTTCGGGTGTCTATGCTCCTGCCGTCCCCGTCCACCCGCACCGTCACGATATGCAGGTGGTGGCGGTCTATGTCCTCATGCTTGTACACCATATAGGGCTGGTTGCCGAAGCCCATCTTCTCCAGATACTCCCGCGCGATGTCCTGAAGCTCGGTGTCGGTCAGCATATCGTCGGGATGCGGGTTGAGCGAGATATGCACCACCGGCTTCTCCACCTTCGACCGCACGGGCATCAGGGCGAGGAAGTCCTCCATCGCCCGGCGGATGTCCACCGTTCCCGTACCGTCATTGTAGATGCGGTTGGTCGTCAGCAGCCGCCCTTCCTCCTTGTTGATCTTCTCCCCGTTGTAGGCAAGTGCGCCGTACAACGAGTTTCCTACGCTGATTTTTGCGACCATTTTTCCTGCATCTCTTTAGACAGTTCCACAATCTGGCGGCTCAGTTTCACGAGTTCGACGGTCTGTTGCTCCAGTTTGTAGAGCAACGCCATCGCCTTTTTCTCGGAAAAATGCAGCCTCAGTTCCTTCACGACTTGGTTGTAGTTCGTGCCTATTGCGCGGAATTGCGCATGAAAATCAGATAGCTTGGTGTAGTAATCCACCAGCGTTTTATCCACTTTCAGTACCTTGAACGGTTGCCCGAAGAAGTGCGCCTTCAGGAAAACCGACTTGGCGTAAACGCCCGACTTCTCGAACATGGAGAGGAAACGGTTGTGTTCCTCCTCGCTGAAACGGACGGTGTATCTGAACACCGCCGGATCGAGTTTGGGATTTCTCCCGCCTTTGTTTCTTTTTTTTTCACTCATATTACTTTGGATTTAGCGGTTTGACGGCATAAGCCGCCGCTTCATGGCACAGACACCGTAGGTTTGAGAGGCTTCCCGACTTCGGAGGGTAAGCCCGCCCCCTGCAAGGGCAAGGCGTTTTCCGGGATGCTCAAAATATTTTGAGCGGCTGAAAACATACCTTGCTATGTTCAGGTGAACATAAAAATCCGTTGGGGACGGATTGGGGATGATTTCTTTCAAACTCCGGGCTGCGCCACCTGCGGCGTACCCTGCCGTTCAGGTGCAAAGTTACGCCCTTAAAGCGATGTCGGACAGAGGCTTGACCCAGACAATCAGTGTCAACCGGCGCAACGTGCTGCCACTTGCCGGAGAAGTGATACAAGTTCCAAAATATCCTTGTTTATTTGCAGTGTGATTCGGATGTGGGACTGAAAATACACTCCTTCCGCCAGATGTTCGGACAGCAATCCGGGCATCAATCCAAACGGTTGAAAACAGGTGTATGTATACAGATAGTTTTCCAAGCACACGTCCGTGCGGACGGATAAAAGCATGGACGGTTGGACAAACCGATGAATACCCGCAGGCACAGCCGGATTAAGGAGTGAATAAATAAATGAATGGGAGTGCGTGCGTACGTACTAATGACAATACGCTACCGCCACCGGACAGATGTATAACCAAATAAATTATCAAAAAAATGAAAGAAGCAACTTATGTGGCAATCTCCACGCAGAAAGGTGGAGCGGGTAAGACAACCCTGACAGTGCTTGTAGCAAGCTATCTGCACTATGTGAAAGGCTACAACGTAGCCGTGGTGGACTGCGATTTCCCGCAGTACAGTATCCATGACATGCGCAAGCGTGACATGAAAGCCGTCATGGAGGACGGGCATTACAAGGTGCTGGCGTATGAGCAGCTCAAACGACTGAAGAAGAACCCGTACACCATCAGATGCAGCCGTGCGGAAGATGCGGTAAAGACCGCCGAAAATCTGGTGGCAGCGCAGCCCGACCTCGATTTCGTGTTCTTCGACCTGCCGGGAACAATCAACAATGCCGATGTGGTGCAGACCATTTCCCAAATGGACTATATCTTCACGCCCATCATCGCCGACCGTGTGGTGATGGAGAGTTCCATCAAGTTCGCCACTGTCATCAACGAACAGATGATAAGCACGGGCAAGTCCGGCATCAAAGGGATTTACCTCGTGTGGAACATGGTGGACGGACGCGAAAAGACTGAACTTTACAAGGCATACGACAAGGTCTGTGCCGAGTTCGCCCTGCCCATTCTGGAAACACATCTACCGGACAGTAAGCGCTTCCGCAAGGAGACGGCGGCAGAACGCAAGGCGGTATTCCGCTCCACGGCGTTTCCGGCGGACAAAATACTGGTACGCGGCAGCAACCTCGACAAACTCGTCGATGAGATTCTCGGCATCATCAAAAACTGAACGGCATGGCAAAGAAAACAAGAATCGAGGACATCGACAGCGAAGCCGTAATCAACTCATTTCGACTGGACGATACAAGCATTCCGCCGGAAGCGAGAAGCACGGACGGGAACGCTCCTGTCCCACCTCCGAAAGAAGCGATACAAGAAGCCGTTTCTCCACCCGCCTCGCACTCCAAAGAGGAGCCGGAACGCAGGCGCAGGAACAGCAAGCCGGAAAAATTGGATTATGACACAGTATTCATATGCGGTTCCAATATCACGGCAAGGCTCGGCAAGCAGGTCTATATCCGCAAGGAGTACCACGACCGCATACAGAAGATGCTTCATGTAATCGGAGGCAACGAAGTGACTATCGCGGCATTTCTTGACAACGTGCTGACACACCATTTCACGCTGTTCCAAGACGAGATAGCCGAATCGTTCAAACGGCACATGGAATCCTATAATTTATAAACACTCAAAAACAACAAAGAAGTATGAAAAGAACAAATAAGAACCGTCAGGCTGAGTATCTGCAAACAGGAAAGAGTGAAAGAACCGCTGTCCGTGCAGCAAAGTGTGTAACCGACTACGGACAGGAAAATACCGACGTTGACTTCCGCAAGGATAAAGGCAGAGACAAACCGCTCTCGACTTTCCTGCAAGCATCGGAAATCAAAACGCGGCAATGTATATACATCAGCCGAGAAATTCATGAGAAAGTCGCTATCGTTACCAGTCGGATGGGAAACGGTTTGAGCATCGGCAAGTTTGTGGATAACATCCTCCGCGACCATTTCCGACAATACGGGCAGCAGTACATGGAACAGATTGAAAACGCCCAAAAAGTAAGATTATGACAAAGGCGTTTTTAATCGTATCGGTTGCTTGCAACGTGTGGTTTCTGTTTCTGCTGTTCTATGACCGCATCATGGACACGAAGCTCATCCGTTTCTTCAGACATATTGCCGGGCTGTGGCGGTCATTGGACAGTACGGTGGCAGAGCAAGGAAAGGATAAGGAAATACCTCACGCAGACACCTCGGACATCATTGGCAAGAGCCGTTTCAAGATGGCATCGACCCGGACAACCGCTGCCATACCGACGCAAGAAGCCGCCACTTCGGAAAAAGGCATTGAGCTGTCGGAGGAAGAGGCTACTTTTGACGACGGAAACACGGAAACCGTCTCACGCCCGACACAAGTACCGGAGGACAAACTCGATGAAACCTTCACGAGCATCCCGCCCTCGGAACTGGAGTACGGAGAAGATGAACCGGAGGATGAAGAACCAGACAAAAAGCAGGCTTCGGGAAGTAGCTTCGAGGATATTGACATGGCAGTACACACCATACGGAAGGAATCACCATCCGATGAGGAAATGCGACACGCCGGAAAGGTCATGACGGAACTGGACGGGACAGAGCTTTTCACAAGAATAACGGAACGCCTGACCGATGAAGCAATGAGCGAGAGGATTGCAAAGGCGATGGCAGTTTTCGTGGACACGGTGAACATGACCGTGACACAACAAAAGGAAAAGGTGTTCGTGATTCCCGACAACATCGAGGAGTTCGACTTCCGAAACTATGTATAACAACTAAAAAAGAATGGAAATGAAAACGTAAAATGACGACACCCACGCGCACGGCGGTACAAGGTACAGCCAACCCGCAACGGACAGCCCCAAGTCCGTAGAAACAAACGGGCAACCACTAAAACCAAAGTAAAGTAATCAAGTATCAACCGCCCGAAAAAGGACTATCCACCCTTTGGACGGCACAAAAAAGAACAGTTTATGAACAAGAACATCAGACAAAAGTTAATCATCGCTGCGGCACTTATGATTGCCGCAACCGCCTCCGCTTTCGCACAGGGAAACGGTCTGGCTGGCATCAACGAAGCCACCTCTATGGTGAGTTCGTATTTCGACCCCGGCACGAAATTAATCTACGCCATCGGCGCGGTAGTCGGGCTTATCGGTGGCGTGAAAGTGTACGGAAAATTCTCGTCCGGAGACCCGGACACCTCGAAGACCGCCGCCTCGTGGTTCGGGGCTTGTATCTTCTTGATTGTCGCCGCCACTATCCTGCGCTCATTCTTCCTTTAATAAACAATGTATGGCTGAATACCCGATAAACAAGGGTATCGGCCGTCCGGTCGAGTTCAAGGGTTTGAAGGCTCAGTACCTCTTCATCTTCTGTGGAGGTCTGCTGGCTCTCTTCGTCCTGTTCGTCATCCTCTATATGGTCGGCATCGACCAGTGGATATGTATCGGCTTCGGCGCGGCATCGTCTTCCGTCCTCGTATGGCAGACCTTCGCGCTGAACGCCCGGTACGGCGAACACGGGCTGATGAAATTGGGAGCGGCAAGGAGCCATCCCCGATATCTTATCAACCGACGGCGGATCACCCGATTACTCAAACGGCAACGAAAGGAAGAAACGACATGAGAAATACATCCAAAATGATAACACTGGAAAACAAGTTCCCCCTGCTGGCGGTGGAGCATGGCTGCATCATCTCCAAAGACGCCGACATCACGGTGGCTTTTGAGGTGGAACTGCCGGAGCTTTACACCGTGACGGGCGCAGAGTACGAGGCGATACACGGCTGCTGGTGCAAGGCTATCAAGGTGCTGCCGTACTTCTGCGTCGTGCATAAGCAGGATTGGTTCATCAAGGAGAAATATATGCCGGAGTTACAGAAGGACGACATGAGTTTCTTGAGCCGTTCCTTTGAACGCCACTTCAACGAGCGTCCGTACCTGAAACACTCCTGCTATCTCTACTTGACCAAGACGACGAAAGAACGTAACCGTATGCAGAGCAACTTCAGTACGCTGTGCCGGGGACATATCATCCCGAAGGAGCTGGACAAGGAAACCGCCGGGAAGTTCATGGAGGCCGCCGAACAGTTCGAGCGCATCATGAACGACAGCGGCTTTGTGAGGCTGCGCCGCCTCTCCACCGACGAGATTGTCGGGACGGAGAAGTCCGCCGGGCTGATAGAGCGTTACTTCTCGCTCATGCCCGAAGGCGACACGACCTTGCAGGACATCGACCTCTCGGCAAAAGAAATGCGTATCGGTGACAACCGCCTGTGCCTGCACACCCTCTCCGACGCGGAGGATATGCCCGGAAAGGTGGCTACCGACATCCGCTACGAGAAACTCTCCACCGACCGCTCGGACTGTCGCCTCTCCTTCGCCTCCCCCGTGGGGCTGCTGCTTTCCTGCAACCACATCTATAACCAGTATGTGATTATCGACAACAGCGAGGAAAATTTGCAGAAGTTCGAGAAGTCCGCAAGGAATATGCAGTCGCTATCCCGATACAGCCGGAGCAACAGCATCAACCGCGAGTGGATAGACCAGTACCTGAACGAAGCCCATTCCTACGGGCTGACCTCGGTACGGGCGCACTTCAACGTCATGGCGTGGAGCGATGACGCGGAGGAACTGAAGCATATCAAGAACGATGTGGGCAGCCAGCTGGCAAGCATGGAGTGCGTGCCGCGCCACAACACCATCGACTGCCCGACACTCTACTGGGCGGCGATACCCGGCAATGCGGCGGACTTCCCGGCGGAAGAGAGTTTCCACACCTTCATCGAGCAGGCGGTGTGCCTCTTCACGGAGGAAACCAACTACCGCAGCTCGCTCTCGCCCTTCGGCATCAAGATGGTGGACAGGCTTACGGGAAAACCGTTGCACCTCGACATCAGCGACCTGCCGATGAAGCGGGGTATCACGACCAACCGCAACAAGTTCGTGTTGGGTCCTTCGGGCAGCGGCAAATCCTTCTTTATGAACCACCTCGTGAGGCAATACTACGAGCAGGGTACGCACGTGGTACTGGTGGACACGGGAAACTCCTATCAGGGCTTGTGCGAAATGATCCGGCGCAAGACAAACGGGGCGGACGGCGTGTACTTCACCTACACGGAGGAGAAACCGATTTCGTTCAACCCGTTCTACACCGATGATTACGTGTTTGACGTGGAGAAGAAGGACAGCATCAAGACATTGCTGCTGACGCTCTGGAAGTCGGAGGACGACAAGGTGACGAAGACGGAAAGCGGTGAACTGGGCAGTGCGGTGAACGCCTATATCGAGCGTATCAGGGCTGACAGGAGCATCGTCCCCTCGTTCAACACCTTCTATGAGTATATGCGCGACGACTACCGCCGCGAACTGGCAGAACGTGAGATAAAGGTGGAGAAGTCCGACTTCAACATCGACAATATGCTCACTACCATGCGGCAGTATTACCGGGGCGGACGCTACGACTTCCTGCTCAACTCCACGGAGAACATAGACCTGCTCGGCAAGCGGTTCATCGTCTTCGAGATTGACAGTATAAAGGAGAATCGCGAGCTTTTCCCTGTGGTGACCATCATCATCATGGAAGCCTTCATCAACAAGATGCGCCGATTGAAAGGCGTAAGGAAACAGTTGATAGTGGAAGAGGCTTGGAAGGCTCTATCTTCGGCGAACATGGCTGAGTACCTGCGCTATATGTACAAGACCGTGCGCAAGTATTACGGGGAGGCAATCGTGGTGACGCAGGAGGTGGACGACATCATTTCCTCGCCCGTCGTCAAGGAGAGCATCATCAACAACTCCGACTGCAAGATACTCCTTGACCAGCGGAAGTACATGAACAAGTTTGATGCCATACAGTCCCTGTTGGGTCTGACGGAGAAAGAGAAGTCGCAGATACTCTCCATCAACATGGCGAACAACCCGTCAAGGCTCTACAAGGAAGTGTGGATAGGACTGGGCGGCACGCAGTCGGCAGTCTATGCCACCGAAGTTAGTGCTGAAGAGTATCTGGCGTACACCACCGAAGAAACGGAAAAAGTAGAGGTTTACCGTCTGGCGGAACAGTTGGGCGGCGACATTGAAGCCGTCATCCGGCAGCTTGCCGAAAGGCGGAGAAAAAAGGAATAAATAGAAACAGATTCATCAACTAAAAAAGAAAATGCGTATGAGTATATCAAGAACGAAAATGCTGCAAATCAGCAAGTGTTTAATCGGGCTGGCGGTCATGGTGCTGCAATCCTGCGACATAACGGACAACCGACGCGACCTGCTTTGCGGAAACTGGGAGAGTGTGGAGGGCAAGCCCGACGTGCTTATCTACAAGGAGGGCGAAGCCTATAAGGTGACGGTATTCAAGCGGAGCGGCATCCGCCGCAAGCTGAAGCCGGAAACCTATCTCTTGCAGGAGGAGAACGGCAATCTGTTCATGAACACCGGATTCCGCATCGACGTGTCCTACAACGAGGCGACGGACATCCTGACCTTCTCGCCGAACGGGGACTACGTGCGTGTGAACCCGAAACCGGACCATCCGATAGGCGAGCAATAAATAATGAAATCCACTAAAATCCAAAGTAACATGAGAACAAGAATAACACTTATTATCTGCCTGTGCCTGTTTGCAGTCGGCAGGGCAAGCGCACAGTGGGCGGTGATAGACCCGTCCAACATCGCGCAGAGCATCGTGAACACCTCGAAGAACGTGGTACACACTTCCACGACCGCCCAAAATATGATAAAAAATTTTCAAGAGACCGTGAAGATTTACGAACAGGGCAAGAAGTATTACGACGCACTCAAATCCGTGAACAATCTGGTAAAGGACGCCCGGAAGGTGCAGCAGACCATCCTGATGGTGGGTGACATCACCGACACCTATGTGACCAGTTTCCAGAAGATGATGCGTGACGACAACTTCACGGTGGAGGAACTGGGAGCCATCGCCTTTGGCTACACCAAGTTATTGGAGGAATCCAACGATGTGCTGACGGAACTGAAGAATGTGGTGAATATCACCACGCTCTCCATGACGGACAAGGAGCGCATGGACGTGGTGGAACGCTGCTACTCCAAAATGAAGCGTTACCGCAACCTCGTGAGCTACTACACCAACAAGAACATTAGCGTGAGTTACCTGCGTGCGAAGAAGAAAAACGACCTTGACCGCATCATAGGGCTGTACGGGAACATGAACGAAAGATATTGGTAGCCTATGAATTTCGACAACCTTCACCAAATTCTGCGCTCGCTCTACGAACAGATGATGCCGCTATGCGGGGACATGGCGGGCGTGGCGAAAGGCATCGCCGGGCTGGGCGCACTCTTTTATGTGGCCTACCGGGTATGGCAGTCGCTGGCGAGAGCCGAACCGATAGACGTGTTCCCTATGCTCCGCCCGTTCGCTATCGGTCTGTGCATCATGTTCTTTCCGACGGTGGTACTGGGTACGATAAACAGCATCATGTCGCCCGTCGTGCAGGGTACGGCAAAGATGCTGGAGGCGGAAACGCTGGACATGAACCGATACCGTGAGCAGAAGGACAAACTGGAGTACGAAGCGATGATGCGCAATCCCGAAACCGCCTACCTCGTGTCAAATGAGGAGTTTGACAAACAACTGGAAGAACTGGGCTGGTCGCCCGGCGACATGGTGACGATGGCGGGGATGTACATCGAGCGCGGGATGTACAACATGAAGAAGGGCATCCGCGACTTCTTCCGCGAGATACTGGAACTGATGTTCCAAGCCGCCGCCCTCGTGATAGACACCATCCGCACGTTCTTCCTCGTGGTGCTGGCGATACTCGGTCCGATAGCCTTCGCCATATCGGTGTGGGACGGCTTCCAAAGCACGCTTACACAGTGGATATGCCGCTACATACAGGTCTATCTGTGGCTGCCCGTGTCGGATATGTTCAGCACCATACTGGCGAAGATACAAGTGCTGATGCTGCAAAGCGACATCGAACGGATGCAGGCTGACCCGAACTTCTCGCTGGATTCGAGCGACGGGGTGTACATCGTCTTCATGATAATCGGCATCATTGGTTACTTCACCATCCCCACGGTAGCAGGCTGGATTATCCAAGCCGGAGGCATGGGAAGCTACGGTCGCAACGTGAACCAGACGGCAGGACGAGCCGGAAGTATGGCGGGCAGCGTGGCGGGCGCAGCCGCAGGAAACGTGGTCGGACGTGCCGGGAAACTACTGAAATAATCAACTGACAATTAAAAACGAATAAACAACAATGGAATTTAAGTCACTTAAAAACATCGAATCATCGTTCAGGCAGATACGCCTGTTCGGTATCGTCTTCCTCTCGTTGTGTGCCGTAATAACGGTATGGAGCGTGTGGAGTTCCTACCGCTTCGCGGAGCGGCAACGGGAAAAGATTTACGTGCTGGACAACGGCAAGTCGCTGATGCTGGCTCTCTCGCAAGACTTGTCGCAGAACCGTCCGGCAGAAGCGAGGGAACACGTGCGCCGTTTCCACGAGCTGTTCTTCACGCTCTCACCCGAAAAGAGCGCGATAGAGCATAATGTGAAACGCGCCCTGCTATTAGCGGACAAAAGCGTGTACAACTACTATTCGGACTTCGCCGAGAAAGGGTACTACAACCGCATCATCGCCGGGAACATCAACCAAGTGCTGAAGGTGGACAGCGTGGTGTGCGACTTCAACGGCTATCCCTACCGTGCCGTGACCTACGCCACGCAGAAGATCATCCGGCAGAGCAACGTCACCGAGCGCAGCCTCGTGACCACGTGCCGCCTTTTGAACTCGTCCCGTTCGGACGACAATCCCAACGGTTTCACCATCGAGGGCTTCACCATCATCGAGAACAAGGATTTACAAACCATCAAAAGGTAACGGACATGAAGAAAATCAGAAAATCATTTTGGCGTGCGTACTGGAAGCTCCACGACAAAAAGAAAATGCTGGTGGCAAGGCTCAAAGGCTATCTGGACGGTTTGCCCCCGAAAACACGCAAGCGCATCGTGCTGGCGATGCTCGCCGCCTTCACGGTGCTTGCCCTTTACACCTTCGGCAAAGCTGTCTATGACATCGGCAGGAATGACGGCAGCCGGATAGTAACAGACCATGCCGGACAGGTGGAACTGTCCGTAAAGCCGGAAAACAATCATAATGTAATACCTTATTTATATGGAACAGACGAAGAATGAACCTAAAAACGAGAACAAAGCGGCTCCCGACAACGGGAAACCGAAGAAGGAGCGCAAGCCGCTGACCGAAGCCCAAAGGCTGAAACGTCAGAAAATGATAGTGCTGCCCGCTATGGTGCTGGTATTCATCGGTGCTATGTGGCTGATATTCGCCCCGTCTTCCGACAAGGAGCAGCAACCGGGAACGGGTGGTTACAATATCGAAATGCCCGACGCTGACAAGGCGAACCGTCAGATCATCGGCGACAAGGTGAAAGCCTACGAACAGGGGGCGATGGAGGAACGGCAGGAGAACCGCAGCCGCACCATGCAGGAGCTGGGCTATATGTTCGACCGCGAAGTGGCGGAAACGGATAGCGGCAGGGACTTCGACCTTGCCAATCCCGGAGGCATGGAAGAGAATGTGAAGTCCGCCCCGAAGACCATCCAATCATCCGCAGCCGCCTACCGCGACCTCAATGCCACGCTCGGCAACTTCTACGAGCAGCCAAAGAACGACAATGCGGATATGGACGAACTGTTAGAGCGTATCGCCTCGCTGGAATCGGAACTGGAAACCGAGAAAGGCAAGGCATCCGCTATGGATGACCAAGTGGCACTCATGGAGAAGTCCTATGAACTGGCGGCGAAGTACATGGGCGGGCAGAACGGCACACAGCCACCTGTCGGACAGGCGGCAGAGCCTTACCCCGTGCAGAAAGCCGGAAAGAACACGGCTGCACCTGTCAGGCAGGTAACGCATCAGGTGGTATCTTCGCTCTCACAGCCGATGAGCAACGCTGAGTTTGTCGCCTCCTTCTCGCAGGAGCGCAACCGCAGTTTCAATACGGCGGTGGGTGTCACGACTGTATCGGACAGGAACACCATATCGGCGTGTGTCTATGGGGCGCAGAGTGTGACTGACGGGCAGGCGGTAAGATTACGGCTGCTGGAGCCGATGGCAGTGGCGGACAAAATCATACCCCGCAATGCAGTGGTGGTAGGCACGGCAAAGATTCAGGGCGAACGACTCGATATTGAAATTACTTCGCTGGAGTACGCAGGTACGATTATACCGGTAGAACTGGCGGTGTATGACACGGACGGACAGCCCGGCATCTTCATTCCAAACTCGATGGAGATGAACGCCGTCAGGGAGGTTGCCGCCAACATGGGCGGCTCGCTGGGCAGCAGCATTAATATCTCCACCAACGCAGGGGCGCAGCTCGCCTCCGACTTGGGCAAGGGGCTGATACAAGGCACGAGCCAGT
>OHIC01000367.1_pt1 | contig 30674 bp, 18 predicted proteins | sample 1568171 | NCBI WGS metagenome assembly OHIC01 (sample SAMEA3879506, study PRJEB24766) | human gut metagenome | biome: human-associated habitat; feature: feces | place: USA | collected 1985/1987
AATTAAACATGCCGATCTATGCGACCAAGCTGACCATGGGGCTTATAGAAAACAAACTGAAAGAACACAACCTTATGAATAACACAAGGAGAAAGGTTGTAAAGTATGGTCAGAATATCAATCTTGGAGCATTCAGGGTGGAATTTATCAGAACAAACCACTCCATAGCTGATTCGGCAGCGCTTGCAATATATACACCGGCTGGACTGCTGGTTCACACCGGAGATTTCAAGATAGACTACACACCTGTATTTGGTGGAACTATAGATCTTCAGAGATTTGCAGAACTTGGCAAGAAGGGTGTGCTGGCACTTATGGCAGACTCAACGAACGCCGAGAAAGAGGGATTTACACAGTCGGAGAAGACTGTTGGAAGAACATTTGACAACCTCTTCAATGACAACAAGGATCACAGAATCATCATAGCAACGTTTGCGTCAAATGTTGACAGAGTACAGCAGATAATAAATTCTGCATACAAGTATGACAGAAAAGTTATAATCGAGGGCAGAAGTATGGTGAATATAATCACCACGGCCTCGGAGCTTGGATATATAAATATACCGGACAACACACTCATAGATATAAGCCAGATGAAGAATTACCCTGATGAGAAAGTTGTGCTCATAACGACGGGAAGCCAGGGAGAGAACATGGCGGCACTTTCAAGGATCGCAGCATCCATACACAATAAGGTTGCGATCAAGCCGGGAGATGTTGTTATATTCAGCTCACATCCGATACCGGGAAATGAGAAAGCCGTATTCAAGGTTATAAATGAACTTGAGGCTAAGGGTGCGCATGTAATATTTGAAGATACCCATGTATCCGGACATGCCTGCCGGGAGGAACTTAAGCTTATATATGCACTCACAAAACCGAAGTATGCGATACCGGTTCACGGTGAGTACAGACATCTGAAGCGCCATGCAGAGCTTGCAAGAGAGATGGGCATTCCAAAGGAAAATATAAAGATCATGACAACTGGCGATGTCCTGGAGATCGGTGAGGATAAGTTTGATGTGGTCGGAAAGGTTCCTGCACAGGGGGTATTTGTTGATGGCCTCGGAGTTGGAGATGTGGGTAACATAGTCCTCAGAGACAGACAGCTCCTGTCTCAGAATGGACTTATCATTATAGTTGTTACTTTGGACAGATACAGCAACCAGCTTGTGGCCGGTCCGGATATAGTATCAAGAGGTTTTGTGTACGTCAGGGAGTCTGAGACACTGATGGAGGACTGCCGTATAACATGCCAGGAGGCACTTGACAGATGCCTTAGCCGCGGTGTGACTGACTGGGGCAAGATTAAATCTGTGATAAAGGATGATATGGGAGAGTTCCTGTGGAAGAGGACCAAGAGAAGCCCGATGATCCTTCCGATAATCACAGAAGTGTAGAAGGGTGATAATATGACAGATACGTTGGAACTTAGCAGACAGCTCAATGCGTGCATCAAGGATTCCGAAGTCTATAAGAATTATCAGTACTGCAAAGACAAACTCAGACAGAAACCTGATAAACTTCAGCAGCTTATGGAATTTCGTAAGAAAAATTATGAAATACAGAACAATGAAATGCTTGACAATCCTTATGATGAAGTCAATAATCTATTCATAGAATATGACTCCATAGTCCATGATACTATAGTAAACGATTTTATCAGGGCGGAGCAGAAGCTTGTGCGTATGATGAAGATGGTGTATGAACAGATCGCGGACGATCTTGACTTTGACATCATTGATGAGGATGCACAGTAACACTTCAGGCGTGTGCCTGCTTGTGTATATGTGAACAAGGAGAATTAGGGTTATGGCTATAGATAGTGCTAGAAGTATGAAAAAGATACTGAGATTCCTGTTTGGTCTTCTCATAAATGTATGTATTCTGTTTGTGTTGGTCAAAGGTTTCTCGTATTCATTTGACTTTGCGTATCAGGTGTTTTCGACCACGGCGGTTGAACCTGGAAGTAACAAGAAGACGGCCATCACCATCACCGATGATGAACCCCTGCTGGATATAGCAGATTCACTGAAGAAGTCAGGAGTGATAGACAACAAGTATGCATTCATACTCAAGGTCAGGATAAACGGTGATGCGGGCAAGATGAAACCTGGTACATACACGATGTCTCCAAGCAATACCAACCAGGAGATCATAGATATAATAACAGGCGTGTCGGGGGACGACACAGCAAGCTCGGGAAGCTCGGACAGCAGCTCCACAGGAGATGAATCGGGCGGAGACGGGCAGAGCACAGTGACCATTGCAAATGGCACAGGAGATGAGGACAGAATAACAGAGGCAGCAACAGATGAAACTGGAGAATAGACAATATGATAACTGATGAGAGACTTGCGTCATTTATTAATTCATTCAGTGTGGATTATGACGAGGTGGTGACAGCTATCAGAAAAGAGGCAGAAGAGAACGGGATACCGATAATAAGACGTGAGGCCGGAGAGTTCATAAAGATGATCATATTGATGAACCGACCGGAGCGGATACTTGAGATTGGTGCTGCCGTAGGCTTTTCTGCCATTTTTATGAGCAGATTTCTGAATAGCGATGCACATATAACAACAATAGAGAATTACCCACCTAGAATAGAACAGGCAAAACAGAATATTATGCGCGCGGGAGCACAGGATAAGATAACCCTTCTTGAGGGCGATGCCCATGAGATACTGCCACAGCTTTATGACGAATACGATATGGTATTTATGGATGCTGCAAAGGGACAGTACGGAAGCTTTTTCGACGAGTCGATAGAGAAACTGAAGAGTGGTGGGATACTTTTGTGCGACAATGTGCTTCAGGATGGTGATGTGCTGGAGAGCAGGTTTGCGGTGACAAGGAGAAACAGAACGATACATGCCAGAATGCGGGAATATCTGTACAGCCTGACTCACGACGAGAGACTGGAGACCGGGATATTCAATATAGGTGACGGCATGTCGCTCAGCATAAAAAAGTAATATAAAAGATTTGGAGAAGATGCTATGGAAAGAAGAAATAAGCCGGAACTTCTTGTGCCAGCAGGAGGTCTTGACACGCTGAAGGTGGCAGTTGATTACGGTGCAGACGCTGTGTATATAGGCGGTCAGTCATTTGGACTCAGAGCCAAGGCGGATAACTTTTCAATTGATGAGATGAGAGAGGCTGTTGGATATGCGCACGAGCGTGGAGTCAAGGTGTATGTAACAGCGAATATATTTGCGCACAACTACGATCTCGAAGGAATAAAGAGATATTTCGGTGAGCTTAAGAATACTGGTGTGGATGCTGTTCTGGTATCTGACCCGGGCGTGTTTATGATCGCGAGGGAAGAGATGCCTGATATGGAAATCCATATCAGTACCCAGGCGAACAATACCAATTATATGACGTACAAATTCTGGTATGAGCACGGTGCAAAGAGAGTGGTGTCCGCAAGAGAATTGTCTCTGGCGGAGATATCTGAGATACGCGCAAATATACCGGACGATATGGAGATCGAGTCGTTTGTCCACGGTGCAATGTGTATTTCATATTCAGGAAGATGTCTGCTCAGCAACTATTTTACAGGAAGAGATGCCAATCACGGGGCGTGCACACATCCGTGCCGCTGGAAGTATTCTATAGTTGAGGAGACCAGACCGGGAGAATACATGACAGTGAATGAGGATGACAGGGGAACGTATATATTTAACTCGAAGGACCTCTGTATGATCGAGTATGTCCCTGAGATGGTAGCCGCAGGAATAGACAGCCTCAAGATAGAGGGAAGAATGAAGACGGCGTTATATGTGGCGACTGTGGCAAGAACCTACAGGAAAGCTATAGACGATTATTTCGAGTCTGAGGAGAAGTATCGTTCCAATATGGAATACTACAAGAGTGAGATCGCAAAGTGTACATACAGGCAGTTTACAACGGGATTCTATTTCGGAAAGACGGATTCAGATTCACAGATATATGACAGCAACACATATGTAAAGAATTACACATACATCGGCACAGTCAGACAGGTAACAGATGATGGCTGTGTGTGCTTTGAACAGAAGAACAAATTCTCGGTTGGAGAGTGTGTTGAAGCAATGGATTTCAATGGGGACAACATAGAGTGTACCGTGGAAGCCATATATGATGAGGATGGCGCGTTGATGGAATCAGCGCCACATCCAAAACAGCAGCTCAAGGTGAAACTCAGCGAGCAGCTGACCAAGGGTATGATAATCCGCAGGAAAGAGTGAAAACAATTCTCTGGCATAAAAGTTAAAGGTAAAAAATTAAAGAAATAACAAGAATGAGGATGTCTTGGTCATTTGTCGAGACATCCTCTTAGCTTGCTTAAAGCGCGTTTTTCTATCCTGGATACATATGATCTGGATATTCCCAGAATCTTAGCGGTTTCCTTCTGAGTCAGTGGCGCTTCCCCTAAAATTCCATATCGCATCTGGATTATGCGGTATTCCCTTGGAGTCAGGATCTGATTCATGCACGATGGCAGGTGGTTTAGATGATCTTCCGTGATCAGCTTTTCGAGTGGACAGCTTTCAGATGTACTTATGATATCCATTATAACGATCTCGTTGCCCTCTTTGTCAGTTCCTATCGGTTCATACATAGAGACTTCACGGGATTTTTTCTTTTCCTGACGCAGATTCATCAGAAGTTCATTTTCAATGCATTTGGCAGCGTAACCGGCGAGCTTACAGCCTTTTTCCGGTTTATAGCTGTCGATCGCCTTTATCAGACCAATGGTTCCTATAGACAGAAGATCTTCAGGATCCCGGACGGATGAGCTGTACTTCTTAACAATGTGGGCAACCAGTCTCAGATTATACTCGATCAATACCCGGCGCGCTTCGTTGTCTCCGGATATGCACCGGTTTATATATTCCTTTTCTTTATCGGGAGTTAAAGGATTTTTGAATGCTTCCATATGTTTTTGCTCCCGGCAGCTTTGGCTGCAACGATCAAGGTTGTTTGTAATATATTATGTCGTTTGTGCAAAAATAGTGCTTATCCACAGATTCAAATCTGGATTTTTATAAAAGATTATAAAAAAAGCTGGTAAAATATGTACAAAATGTTTAAATTGTGAAAATACTGTGATATAATGCACTTTAGGTATTTGTGTAATTGTGTGTGTATAGAGAAAATAGACAGAAAATGATAGGGAATGAAAAGAGAAAAATAAATAGGAGGATTTGCGGAGAATGCGACTTAGTGTGGGGCGTAAGAAAATAAGAATAGGAGATGTCCTTGTTGCGGCAGGGGCAATTACAGAGGAACAGCTGCAGGAGGGACTTGCAAAGCAGAAGGAGACCGGAAGAAAGCTTGGTAATGCTCTGGTTGATCTGGGATTTATCAGTAATGACATGCTGATCACAGTTCTTACAACCCAGCTGGGAATTGACTATATAGAGCTCAAGGGAGCCAAGATAGAGGATAAGGTCATACATATGGTTCCGGAGAGTATGGTAACCAAGTATCAGGCCATACCTATAGAGGTGGATCCGGATAATCCGAATATCCTCAAGGTGGCTATGGCTGATCCTATGGATATCATGGCCATGGATGATATAGGACTTGTAACAAATCTTCAGGTCGAGCCTATGCTTGCATCCGAAGAGGGAATAAAGAACGCCATAGACAAGTACTATGGAAGTGCCCAGGCGATGGAGGCTGCTGAGGCCTACAGACAGGAACAGCAGAGTGCTCTTGGTGGGGATGATGAAGATGGAAGTAACGATGAAATCGATAATTCGCCTATAGTACTCCTAGTAAAACAGATTATAGAGGGCGGTGTAAGACAGAGGGCATCAGATATACATATAGAGGCTCTGGAGAACAGCGTCAGAGTAAGATACAGAATAGACGGTGCACTGAAGCAGGTTATGTCATATGACCTGAGTATATTGGCTGGTATCACAGCGCGTATCAAGATCATAGGCGGTATGGACATAGCAGAGAAGAGAAAGCCACAGGATGGTCGTATCACGATCATGGTGGACAGGAGAGAGTTTGATGTCCGTGTTTCCATCCTTCCTACAGTGTTTGGAGAGAAGACGGTTATGAGACTTACATCCAAGGACGGTCTTACAAAGCCTAAGAGCGCTCTTGGTTTCGATGCGGAGCAGGAGAAGGTATTCGACAATATCCTGAGCAACCCGCATGGTATAATCCTCGTAACGGGACCTACAGGATCAGGAAAGTCAACCACACTGTACACTTCACTCAGTGAGCTTAACACAGAGGATGTTAATATCATCACAGTTGAAGACCCTGTCGAGGCCAATATCAATGGTATCAACCAGGTACAGGTTAACAACAAAGCGGATATGACATTCGCGGCAGCCCTCAGATCTATCCTCCGACAGGATCCGGATATCATCATGATAGGAGAGATCCGAGACGGTGAGACAGCAGGTATCGCCGTACAGGCCGCTATCACAGGACATTTGGTTGTATCGACACTGCATACAAACTCGGCGGCATCGACGATCACACGTCTTATAGATATGGGTATTGAATCATATATCGCCGGCGATGCTGTAGTTGGCGTTATCGCACAGCGACTTGTGCGAAGACTGTGTACAACATGTAAGCAGCCTAGACTTGTGGAGGATGAAGAGAGAGTACAGCTCGGCATTTCGGCAGACGAGGAGGATGTTATCATCTACGAGCCGCAGGGATGCCCGCTGTGTAACGATACAGGATATGCAGGACGTATCGGTGTGTATGAGATGATGCCGGTATCGAGAGAGCTTCAGGCAGTCATAGCATCAGGCGCCACAGCAGATGTTATCGAGAAGCAGGCCCTCAAGGAGGGTATGCTCACACTTAAGATGGGAGCTGCAAAGCATGTGCTTGATGGAATCACATCCATAGCCGAGATGAACAAGATAGTCCACAGTACAGTTACAGTCGCTGAGGGCGTGGACATGGGAGAATTGTAAAATACCACACAACAAACGAGATATATAATAACAGGGATTATTTATATATATGAAATTATTAATGCAAAAGGGAAAGGAAGGGACAAGAAATGCTGGATATGAAAGAACTGCTTGCTTTCTCCGTTGAGGAGAGAGCTTCAGATGTTCACATAGCTGTAGGGATACCACCTAAGCTTAGAATCAACGGAAAACTCACGGAGGTTGAGGTTCCGCCTCTTACACCGGCTGACGCAGCCGAGGCAATAGGTTCAACCATGAAGGACAGGCATAAGGCGATACTTCAGGACAGAGGAGAGGTCGATTTCTCATTCGACTCACCGGAGACCGGACGTTTCCGTGTGAATGTATTCATGGACAGAGGAAACATGGCTGCTGCTTACAGACGAGTTGAGACACAGATACCAAGACCAGATCAGTTAGGTATACCTAGAGAGGTTGTTGAACTGTACAAGAGAAAGAGAGGACTTGTCCTTGTAACCGGACCTACCGGATCAGGAAAGTCGACCACACTTGCTTCTATTATTAATAAGGCAAATGAAAACCTCACGGATCACATCATAACACTTGAGGATCCTATAGAGTACATACATCACCACAACAAGGCGATAGTCAACCAGCGAGAGGTTGGCATGGATACCCTCAGCTATGCGAATGCACTTCGTGCAGCACTTCGTGAGGATCCTGATATAATCCTCGTAGGAGAGATGCGAGATCTTGAGACTATCTCAACAGCTATAACAGCTGCCGAGACCGGACACTTGGTATTCTCAACACTGCATACGATTGGAGCGGCCAGTACCATCGACCGTATCATAGATATCTTCCCTACGAACCAGCAGCAGCAGGTAAGAGTTCAGCTTGCCATGGTTCTTGAAGGTGTCATATCGCAGTCATTGCTTCCTATAGCAAGTGGCAACGGACGAGTAGCAGCATTCGAGGTCATGCTTGCATCACCTGCTATACGAAGCCTGATACGAGAGGCAAAGACCCATCAGATCCAGTCGACTATCCAGACAAGCAGATCACTTGGAATGGTAACTATGGATGATTCACTTTATGAGTTATATGCGTCAGGCACAGTAACAAGAGAAACAGCCATGACATATGCTCAGGATCAGCAGTATCTGAGAAAGAAGATTAATGGACAGTAGGATATGGATATATGGTAAAATGAATTGCGATATGGCATAATGTGAAATAATTGACAAAGCGGTTTGTGCACATATTATAAAAAAATACGTGCAAATAATTAAATGTTGATTAAATTTACGCAGTATAGTAAGATATTTTACATATAGTTTATGTTGTAAAATTGTGCTTTTAAAGCGCAGATACATGAAAACGTAAGAATATTAAGATTGGGTCGGAGGAGAGACAATGGCAGTATTTAATTACAAGGTTGTTGACAGAGATGGTAAGAACAAAAAAGGTACCATCGAGGCCCCCAACAGGGATGGCGCTGAGAAGAAGCTCAAGTCGGAAGGATATTCCATCATGAGTCTTACGGAGCAGAGCAGTCCACTTGGGGATATTGGATTATTTAAGAAAAAGGTAAAGTCAAGAGATCTGGGAGTGTTCTGTAAGCAGTTCTCAGCGGTTATCAAGGCCGGTGTTACTATCATATCTGCACTGGAACTGATGGGGGATCAGATAGAGAACAAGACACTCAGAAAAGCTATACAGGATGCCCGTACATATGTAGAAAAGGGAGGAACTCTCGCTGATGCGTTCAGAGTTAACCCTGATGTATTCCCACCTATCATGATCAACATGGTTGCCGCAGGTGAGATGTCAGGTAACCTGGAGATATGTTTGGACAGACTGGTTGAACACTTCGAGAAGGATAATGCTCTTACATCCAAGATCAAGGGTGCTATGACATATCCTATCGTAGTTCTCTGTGTTATGGTTATAGTTATTATAGTAGTGTTGGTGGCCGTTATTCCTAACTTCGCCAGCATGTTCGAGGACATGGGAACACAGCTTCCACTTGCCACCAGAGCCATGATGGCTGCTGCGGACTTTGTGAAGTATAAGTGGTGGCTGCTCATCATCATCGTTGCAGCTATAGTGTTCGGAGTTAAGTTCTTCAAGAAGACTCCTTTTGGCGAGCAGCTTTTTGCAAACATTGGTCTTAAAGCTCCAATATTTGGATCTCTGAATGTTAAGACAGCATGTTCAAGATTCGCAAGAACCATGAGTACACTTATGGCATCAGGTATCTCGATGATAGATGCAGTTGAGCAGGTTGCCAAGATGATGGATAATAAGATCATAAGAGACGGACTTATGGATGCCAAGGTTCAGGTATCCAAGGGTGTGCCACTCTCAAAGCCGCTCAAGGATATGGAGATGCTTCCACCTATGCTCTCAGCTATGACTAAGATCGGTGAGGAGACAGGAGATATAGAGGAGATGCTCAGCAAGGTTGCAGACTATTATGATGAAGAGGTTGAGGCAGCAACCAATGCGCTCACATCAGCTATGGAGCCGATCATCATGGTTATCCTTGCATGTATCGTTGGAATGATAGTTGCAGCTGTGTATGGTCCTATCATGAGTATGTACGATGCGATGGATCAGTACTAGAATCAGAGATGCAAGAGATATAATAGAGAGTATCATATGATATATATGTTACTATAGAGAGATTCTTTCTCTGGACTTCTGACCCGGAGCTGGGGAAGACAATGAGTGATTAAGTCCGGTAGTACGAGGATGCCGGTTTAATATAGTGCGAAAGCACAAACAACAAACAACAAAACAACATATAACAAAAGGAGAGTAAAATTATGAAGAAAAACAACAAAGGTTTCTCGCTCGTAGAGTTAATTATCGTTATTGCTATCATGGCAATCCTTGCAGGAGCTCTTGCTCCAGCACTTATCAAGTACATCAACAAGTCAAGAAGATCAACAGATGTACAGAACGCTGATTCACTTAGAACAGCTCTTCAGACAGCACTTTCAGATCCAGATGCAGCAGATGCTACATCAGCAAACAGCACAGCTCTTCAGGCTGCATCAACAATTGTTTCAACAGGAGATGCTTTCCAGAAGGAAGTTTACAGCATTGTTGGTAAAGCTTCACTTAAGACAAAGTACAAGTCCAAAGCTGCTGGTGCTCCTGCTGCTGGATCAGAATTCTATTTTAAGGTTGATCAGTCAACAAATGAGGTTATAGTTTATGCAGACAATTCAACTTCATTTGAACTTTCACCATCAACATGTACAGCATGGTCTAAGTAATAGCTGGCGATAGTAAACACTATCTCGAGTAAACAAAAAGTGGATATATCGTGTGAGTTGAACTTATCACAACAATTTCATTCACCTCGTAAGAATATGGATGTGATGGTGTTTGACAGGATAGTATTCACACATAATAAAGCTTGTTACGCAACAGGTGCCATGGGTGCCTGTTGCATAATTAAGCTTTTGCAGTCAGGAGTGATATGCTTGCGATGACGCTACCAGACAAGCGGTGCAAAGCTCGCGGCAACGAAACTTATGGCGGCAGCTGGCTTACCTTGTGTAGCTGGTACTTATTTTTCTCGGCGAGTTTCTTCTATATAAAAGGGTCATTATGTGGATGAGATGAGCTATTAAAAGGGTGACAGAATGTTGACCTTTATTCAGCAGATAGCCGGATAGCCCGGGATCTGTTGTTACAATTTCTATGAATGGGGTGAACAGCGGTAAGCTGGTACTCAAGCAAATACAAAACTACTGATTAGCGAGGGAGGCTATAAAAATGGCGAGTAATAGCAAAGTTTTAACAATCGACATTACAAATGAAAGTATTACAATCGTTGAAGTTACACCTTCAAACAAAAAACAGTCAACGATCCACAATGCTATCATCTTCGAGACACCGGAAGATGCCTATGAGGATGGAGTGATCAGAGACAAGGAGAGAATAGCAGAGGCAATCAAGTCTCAGCTCTCAGCAAATGGAATTACAAACAAGAACGCAATATTCGTTCTTACCTCTACAAAGATCGTTAACAGAGAGGTTCTTGTACCTTTCGTTAAGGAGAATAAAATCAAAGGAATTATTAATGCGAACTCATCAGAGTATTTCCCTGTTAATATAGAGGATTACGTGGTGTCTCACTCAGTTCTTGAGACCGTTACTGATGAAGAGAATAACAAGCAGCTCAGAGTTCTGGCAGTTGCAGCACCAGAGAACATGGTTAGATCGTATTACGATCTCGCAGCACTTGCAGGACTTAAGGTAGTAGCACTTGATTATATTGGTAATGCGATGCTTCAGTTGATCAAGACTCAGACAACAGAAGCTATGACAACTATGGTAATCCAGTTGGGCAGTGAATCGACCGTGCTCAACATCGTAAAAGGAGACACACTTCTCCTTCAGAGAACAGTCCCATACGGTACAAATGTAGTAGTAAATGAAGTTATGGATGCAAAGGGTGTGGATGCTACAACAGCTATGACACTTCTGCAGAACGAGAGACTTCTGACAGTAGATTTCGATGACAATGCTATAACAGGAGCATTCAGATATCTCATCAACAACATCGGCCGTGTTATGGACTTCTTCACATCAAAGAACCCTGATAAGCCAATAGATGATGTATTCCTCACAGGTGATGGAGCACTCATCAAAGGTATAGATGGCCTTTTCAAGGTCCAGCTCAATGTATCGACAAGAGTAATGGATACATTGTATAATATTAAGTTTGATCCAAAGATTGATCTCAAGATCTACAATCCGGTATACCTTATGGTTCCGATAGGAGCAGCTTTTGATCCGATGGGATTTGAACTTGGAGAAGCAGGAGCAAAGGGCAGTGCAAGCAGTGTTGACACGACACCTCTTGTGATCGCTTTCCTGATACTTTCAGTGATAATCGCAGGAGGAGTTACAGCGTATTCGTTCATAGCGAAGAATAAGGCTCAGTCAGAACTTGACCAGGTAAACAGAGATATCCAGGCTATAAGTGATATCGAGAAGATAGTTACTGATTGTGAGAATGCACAGAACATCTATATGGATGCTGAGAACATGTACAGCTACACAGATAACCTCAACGAGAACGTGGGTACACTCATCACAGAACTCGAGGACAAGATGCCGAAGGGAATCAGCCTCACAGCGTTCAATTCAACTGCTGACGGTGTAGACTTCACAGGTAACACAAAGACTTATGAAGACATAGCTGCATTCGCAATCAATCTCAAGGATATCGAGTGTATCGATAATACATTCATAGAGTCTGTAACAGAGAACAAGGATGCGCAGTCGAAAGATGTCACATACGATTTTACAGTTAAGTGTATATATAAGGATGCTACAGCAGATGCTGATGCAGCAGAGACTTCAGGCACTGAAGTATCTGCAAATTAAGGAGGTACGGATATGGATTCAATCACAAAGGGTCAGAGAAATTTATTATTATTCATACTTGGTATAGCTATTCTTGTGGTTCCTATAAGGTTCTTTGCAATGGATAATTTCAGTGCTAAAAAGGATCTTGATAGCCAGAAGAATGAGAGACAGACATATTATAATGAGCTGAAGGCAAAGGATGCCAACAGACAGCAGTATATAGAAGATACAGAAAAGTATACAAAGCAGTATCAGGAAGTTATAGCAAAGTTCCCTTCAGAACTCTACCAGGACAATACGATCATGTACCTCCAGGGAGTTAAGGATAAGTATAAGTTCAACTTCCCAAGTGTTACCATGGGTGAGGAGACACTTTTCTATACACTTGGAACAGGTGCTGCAGGGGACGTGACAGCTACAGATACGACAGTGACAACAGATGCAGCAACAGACGGCACAGCTTCAACTGATGGAACTGTTTCAACAGATGGATACAACTGCTATTCAGCATCATTCCCTGTTACATACGAAGGTGATTACAAGGATATCAAGGATGTGATCGACTATATCAAGACAGGTGATTACAGAATGACACTTGATGAGGTTACCATTGCATTTAATGATCAGACTGGAAAATATGAGGGTGATATGACCATCACATCATATGCTGTAAACGGCGAAGACAGAACAACAGATCATGCAGATGTCAATGTACAGATTGGTACAAACAACATCTTTGGAAACCCAACAGTCAAGTCAACAACATCAACAAGTGCTGAATAATAGATGTATAACACTGAATGGAGTGAATAAATTAAATGGTAAAATCAAATAATAAAGGCTTTAGTTTGGTAGAACTTATAATAGCTGCAGCCGTATTTGCCATTCTGGTTTATCCTATAACGAATGCACTGATAGCGGCCACCAAGACCACATCTACTTCGACAAAGAAGCAGTATGCGGTCGAGAAGGCCGAAGAAATAATGGAGAATTTCAAGACTGCAGACCTTGGTGATAAGGTTGCTCTTCCTGATGACAACGGTACGAAGACATATACCTTTAATAAAGGTACGTCAACAAAAGAGAGTATATCACTTCCAAATTCAAAGACTGCATCATATACAGATACACAGTATACATGTAACGATATCTCAATTGGAAAGAATTATGAGAAGTATACATGTACAGTAGATGTCAACGATGCAGCATATCAGGTTCTTAAGAATGGATATGTTCTTACAGGACTTGAGGGTGGTGCAACTTTTAAAAATGATGGCGGAACAGTCGTAAATACCAATATTACAGAGTCAGGCACGATCAGGAATCTTGACAGCAAGCAGTCAGCTATTATTGTAGGCGCAACTTACAATACAACGGCTGCCGGAAATAATCTGGACAATCTTGCTTATCAGTATTTCCTTGATGAGAAGCTTGCTTTACTTAAGGATTATGATGTGCAGTATAACCATTATCTTTCAGGTGGAGGTACATTCGACGAGGACCACTTCCAGAAAAATACGACTATAAAGATCTCAAAGCTTGGATCGACATATACAGTAGAATGTATAGTAGAATATACAGATTATACCAACGTATCTGTCATCAGATCAGCATATGTCAATTCAGGAAATAATGTATATAAGCCAACAACAACATATGGCGATGGCATTGTATATAAGAAGGAGTTTGCAGACAGCATACCACCTATATATCTGCTGTATGTTCCAGCTATCTATAATGGTGCTTATTGTACAACGGACAATATCACAGTAGATAAGAGTGGTGTATCAGAGGATGCCAAGATATATGTATTTGAATCTACAGCTGAGCTTAGCGATACATACAAGAAGATTATATGCGAACAGTTTGGCGTGAGCAATGTAGGAGATCTTACATATACAAATGCAAAGAAAAATACAAAGATGCAGGATGTTAAAGTTAGAGCAAAGCTTGCGCTTGGAACAGACGCAGACAGCCTGGACATGTTTGCAAACTTTGATTTTGACAACGATAATTCTGATTATAACGTAAAGAAGCTGACAGATGATGAGAGCGGAAATGTATATATGTATCAGATCACAGTTACTCTTACTGACAGCACAGGAAAGAAGACAGTAGTAACGGGAACAAGGGGGAAATAGCAGATGATTAAGAGATTAAAGAATAAGCTTAAGCATACTGATGATCATGGATCAAGTTTCGTTCTTGTAATTATTGCTACTACATTTATGTGTATACTTTCAGCTGCACTTCTCATGGGTGCGTTTATGACATATAAGCTGAAGTATTATAAGCTTAACAGTCTGAATAATTTCTATGAAGTTGAGACAGCTCTTGATGAGATATATGCAGGCGTGGGTGCTGCAACAAATGAGCATTTGTATTCAGCATATACCACCACAGCTGAGCTGGTTGTAGTATATGATCCTGCAACTAAGGAATATACGACGATCGACAATGACGAGGCTAATGACTTATTCAAGAAGCTCTTCATGACAGGATTTATTGCAGATGTTAATTACAAGAATATCAAAAGTGTAACAGATACATTCCAGTCATTTATATCAAATGAGTATGATGCAACAGCAAATCCAGATGGTATAAAGCTTGATACTACAAACCTTAAGCTTGTGTATACAGATGAGGCTGGTAAGACATCAACACAGAAGTTCTTATCTGGAAAACCAAGAACAGAAAAGGAGTCAGGTTTCCAGAATGACAAGGTAAGGACAGTGACATTTAAGAATGTCTGCCTTAAGAGAACAGTTGAACTTACAGGTTCAGATGCAGCTACAACATCGGGAGTATACGAGCAGTCGATCACTACAGATATAGTTCTTTCTGAGCCGGAGTACAACGTATCATTTGACACGAGCAGCACAGCAAACAATTCTTTCTATGAATATGCAGTGCTTGCCGACATGGGAGTTGAAGTCGGTGAGGATGATGATACAAAGGCTACAGACCTTCAGATAAAAGGTAATATCTATGCTGCGAGTGATTACTACAACAAGGATTACAATGATGTTTCCTCAACAAAGGTAACCGGTAAATATGACAGAACAAGTACTACCAAGTGGGGCAGTACATCTGAGAGTGCTTACTCAGGAATCTTTGTAAATGGAAAGAATTCCAAGCTGACGATGAATTCAGATGTTATCATATGTCCAGGTTCAGTTGCAGCGTATAATGGTGGACAGATAAGTCTTTCAGGACGTTCAGGCACTGTTTCAGAGCTTTGGACAGACAATATAGTGATCGGTGGTAAGGCGAGCGGTTCGATAAAAGCATCAGCAAATGCGTATGTATTTGATGATACAGAACTCAACGCAGAGAAAGCAAGCCTTAAGTTTACACAGGGTAATTATTTTGGATACAGCTATAATGCACAGGATACCAGAAGCCTGAACTACCTTAGAAAGTATGGATGGCTGGCATCAGGTTATAAGCTCAGATCACACTTTAGTGACAGTGCGATAATCGTAAATGGCAAAGATTCTACATTGGATCTTGAAAAGCTGAATTCTCTGTATATAGCAGGTAAGTCTTATATTGAGTTCTCAAAGATTGCAGCATCAAGCGTTGCAGAAGAGAATAAGGTTAAGGCAGCAGAGGATGAGAAGGATCCGAATAAGATCAAAGTCGACGATAATGCAGAATATGCATTCACAAATCTTACTGATTACTCAACAGGACAGTCTCTGGATGTAAAGACAAACCAGCTGATGTTCCTTACACAGTGGGCAGTTATAGAAGGTTCTGAGAAAACTGATCAGGATACAGGTATTACAACAGTAGAACTCAGATTCCCTAAGACGCTGTCAACAGATGTTGCGGATGCAACTGATAAGAATGCAAAGATAGAGGCGCTTTATGGAGCTCTCAGAGATCCGAATTCAGACGACCTTAAGGTTTCTGCTATAAAGCAGACCGTGTCAGGACATGATTATTATTATCTCTACATTGAGCCGGGTGAGGATTCCAACGGCATAAGCAATGCAGAGAAGTTTGTTGAGACATACTATGATCTCCTCGGTGATGAACATGATGGAGAGTACTATACAAGCACACTGAATTATAATGTAAGAAATTATGAGAATTTCAAGGTTAAGCTTGTTCTTCCAACGCAGGATAAGATCAATGCGAGTGGAGCAGTAACAGCACAGAACAAGGATGACTCATTATTCCTTAGAAAGTCAACAGATACAACTATGGATGTGTCAAAGTCATTCGAGAGCGCATCAACCAGCAAGGTGTTCTCAGGCATACTTGGCAACAAGGGTACCGATGAGAATAAGAAGACTCTTAATGATCTTAAAGCAGATGCACTTAAGCTGTCAGGTTCAGGAACTGCAAGTGAGGAAGAACAGACAAGTACATTCCTTTCATATATGTATATCAATATGAAGGATCATCTGTCAGTTCTTAACAAGGTTGATGATGCAACGAAACTTACACAGAATGCGTGGGATATAGTTAAATATACTTCTTCGTCAGTAGGCTACATAAGTTCGTATGATAAGGATAAGGATACATATTCATATGACTACAGCGTGACACCACTTAATAATTATGTTAATTATAATTACATATTATCAAATAACCTTACAATAGATAAGACAATGGGTGTTGCAGCAGATAATAGTGCAAAGTCAGTTATAATCAATTCAGGGGATGTAGTTGTTGGTGCAAATAATAATGATAGTTCATTCCAGGGAATTATCATAGCAGGTGGTGATGTAAGATTTGATAATTCAGTAAAGTCATTCAGAGGAATGATCATAACTGGTGCAAAGCTTATCATAGACCATAACATGACTATATCATCAGATGCGGCATTCGTGGCTAACTTCCTTGAACAGTGTTCAGAGAGTTCGGATGAGAATACAAAGCTTATAACGACGAATAACATACTCAAGAAATATGACTCGACAAAGAAAGAGGGTAACACAGAGGTTACAGGAGTATCCATATCTGATATCTCTTATGAAGATATTCTTGAATTCCAGAACTGGAAGAGAAATGTCGAATAGGGGGTGTAGAAGATGAAAAAAGAAATTAAGAACAATAGTGGATATACTCTGGTAGAGTTAATTCTGGTAATTGCAATCATTCTTATCATGTCAGGTGGTGCTATGCTGACTGTGTCAGCGATCAGATCATCACAGGCTACATCTTCTATGCAGAAGTTTGATGACGAGATAGCTGCTCTTGAGATGAAGACAAAGTCGTTCAGCGTTGGTCAGGCTATAAAGATAGTTCAAAATGGAGCGAATTATGAAATCTATTATGGTACATGTACCGACAATGATGTAAGTACTTTTACAGCAGATTCAGCAAAAGCTGACTCAATACTTGAGAGAGTTTCTATCTACTATTCAGATAGCTATGACGCAGATGCTGTTTCGACACCTTTGACATCTGCAGTGATACTTGTCAGAAAGTCTGATGGGGAGATCTTATCAGGTTATGGTGAATACAAATTCTGTAAATACAATACAACAAGTAGCGTTGGCAGGGTTACCCTTAACAGGCACACCGGCGGACATACTTATGGTAAGAATTAGGGGGTGTGAAGAATATGTATAGAAAGAACAACAAAGGCTTCACATTCGTAGAACTTATTTTGTACATGGCAATACTTGGTATATTCATGGTGGCTGTTATGTCGCTTGTGGGTTCGACAGTTGCTTCACATAAGAAACTGAAATCCAGACAAAAGCTTGAGACACAGGCGAGTGAGGCTTATGACACTATAAGCGATATGCTTATGGGAGCCAGCAATGTCAGAATCAACGGAGCTGGCTATGTAGGATCTGGTACTTCATACTCAAAGGTCACAGCAAGCTTCATAGTGCCTGATGACACTATGGAAAAAGCAGCAGCGGCAGGCAAGCTTACATATAAGAAAGGTCCTGCCGGTGATGTGACACAGGATATTGCTGTAAAAAGTGGTGCTGGTGTCTCGGTTACAGGCAGTACCACATGCTATGATATTTCTGATGTGAAACCTTTTGTCAATGAGGGATCTTCAAAGGATCCGGAGACATTTATAGACACAAAATACCTGTGGATACAGTATTCGTCTTCGCTTAGCGAGACGGCATATTGTACCATCGGATATGATGAGACTAATAAAAAGCTGTATATATACAGAACTCAGTTAGCTGATACAGCCCGCGAACAGGCTGAGGCATTTCTTAAGAGCGGTGATGACGGAAAGGTTAGAGCGGCGAAGGCAGTGCTTGATCCTTGTACCAAGTTTGTCGATGTAAAGACAGAGAAGGGTACGGTTTTGGCTAACAATGTTGAGAGTTTCAGGCTTCAGGTAAATCCTGATGATGGAAGTATAGCAGTCACAATTGGCTTAAAGGATTCAAAGACAGACGAGAAGTACGAAGTAACAAGTGTTGTAGGTCTTAGAAATTCATTTGTGCTGAAGAAGCATGAGTGGAACTAGTAGAGGAGGATAATACAGTGTTTAAGAATAAAAAGATAGTCTTATCATCTATAGCTATTATATTCGCACTTGTAGTCAGCTCTATATTTGTGAATTATACACTGGCTAATTCCGATTCTCAGGCTTCTGTGAGCGATGCAACTGGAAGTGGCACCACGACAGGACTGACAGGTCTCTCCAATATCGATCTGGCAATAGAGAATTCCAATAATGCAAGTAAGAAAGCTACAGGAGAGGACAAATATAGAATAGTCCAGATCGTACCGGATACATATGCTGATTATGCCACAATGGATAATAAGCTTAAGAGTGAGGTCGCATCTAAAAAGCTTACTACTGCAGATTCTGTAAGAAAACTTACAGGATATGATAAAACCACATACCTCTGGCGTTATGTATATGCTGGGGAGTATTTCAGGCTTGCAGTATTTAATGGTTATAAGACTATTAAAGATAATATGGCTGCTGGTGCTGTAACACTTACTACATGTACTGTAAGCGAACTCAACAGCATGAGTGCAAATGCACAGGAAATACTTAATCAGGCGGATTTTATATATATATGGGCGAATTCTTCAAGCGATTATGCAAGTACTAGTGGCGATATATCTGAGGATTTATATAATTGGCTGGATGCATATGCAACAGCTAATTCACATCCAATAGCGATGGTTTCGGGAACGTTATGTACAGATACCCCATCTGGAATAGTTGGAAACAATGATACTTACAGAATGGGAACGCTTGCATATAAACTCATAACAAAGAATGTTGTCGCAAGGTATGACAATGTTCTTGTAACAGATGCTGATTTCTTCAAGACACTCTACGAAGAAGCAGATGAGAACAATGAGCCTACACCGGATATAGAGAAAACAAAGTATACCATCTCAGATTTCATATTGAAGGCGGAGAGAACAGCAAGTCAGGGTGGTAGTGATTACCTTAACTTTGGTACATACTATAAGTGGTATGATGGCGTATCGATCACAGACTTCTTGGATGGTAATATTCCGGATAGTATCACAGATTCTACATATGATAAGGCAGGATCAAGATCCGGTCTTACCGGTGATAGAAAAGAGTGGAATTTTGACAATGCTAAGGTTCTTATCATATCAGAGGATGGCGCAAATAGTGCCATGTTCACTGAGATGAAGGAGAAGAGCAGCGGTAACAGTGCTGAATCAGCAGCTTCTGACTACAAATTTGATAAGAAGACACAGACATGGAAGTCGGTTGAGAAGGCACCTAACAGTGAGCTTACCGGACATATGTATGCGAATGGTACATCGGCCAGTGGAACAGGTATTTCAAAGTATGTGCCAAGTGGGGCAGATATATATGTATTGGACAGTGCTAATATAGTGGATGCACTTACAAATGGTGGTGTTCCATACAGCAATATGGCACTTTCAAATTCAGCATATATGGATGTCAAGACAAAGACGGTAAGTGGTACAGTGAGACTTACGGATATGGCGGTTGATGATGATTATATAAGAAATAATCCGTCAGATAATGTACTTAGTGCTTATCTTGTGGTAGACAACGGTACAGAGCTTCATCTTGCAGGAACATCTGCAGATGAAATGATGATGTGTCCACTTACAAAACAGGAGATACCAAAGCTTGACACAAATGGTGATGAGCTCACGGATGACGATGGCAATACCATTATGGAAACAGTTTACACATATAGTTTTCCAAAGCTTGATCCATCGTATAAGTATAGAGTTGTCATTGGCGGAGATGATGGTTTCAGTGCAGATGACTATACAGTAGGTATGGCACAGGCAGGAGAAGATTCAGCGAATGGAGATACTCAGGATAACGCAGATAATGTATATGATTTTATCATCAAGGCTGCAGAAGAGGATAACGTTGATGGTTATACTTTTAGAAAAGATGCAGAGGGAAATGAGGATGCAACAGTAGTTGTTACTCGTGATGATTTCAATGCAAGTGTTGATAAGCCTGATCTTGGGGCTGTGTATAAGAGTGATCTTATATACACAGGGTTTGATCTTTCTGATGAGAGCAAGATCGCTGAATATGTAAAGAATCAGCATGATGCATATACGGCTTCGCAGATTGGCCTTGTAAGTGCTAATCCGGATAAGGTCGACCTCACACAGTTTGATTTTGTATTTATTGATAAGGGTACATATAACAAAGAGATAGGTCGGGATGTTTTCAAGGCTCTCACAGGTGGAGTCGAGAGTGGTCAGTATTTCATCGTATCATCTAAGGCCGGAGACGGCAAAGGTTCAAATACTGGAACTGGCGGCGGAAATGATAAGCCTGGAATCACAGTTATCACAAGCCCTTCAGCAAAGGCGATTGCTGATGTGATCAATGCCAGCGTTTACAGGGATGGAGCAGATAACAAGTTTAAGGTTCTTGAGATTCAGCCGGATTATCCTATAGATGTAGATCTTGCTGAGAGTAAGAGTGGCGGATCTTCATATACAAAACATAGTGATGGCAGTTCATTTACAGGTGATTATTATACTGTTCCATCAGATGTAGTATCCGGAAAAGCAAAAGAAGAGCTGCCAAGTATTACAGAATATTATGAGTTTGATCTTACTAAGGCGAAGATTGCATATGCATTAAGAGATTTGGGTGTAAAATATGGAGATGTTGACCTGACTCAGGTTTCAACAGAAGCTCTTGTTGGAATGAGTGAGGATGTTATGGCTTCATATGATCTTATTTACATCGGTGGCGATATAAGTGCCATGGACAGAAGTCTTGATGAGGTATATGCATATAATCCTATAGGAAATGGAACTGGTGCATATGCACTTGGATATGGTATACCGACATTTATAATGTATACTCACACTGGTATGCTTCAGAAGGTGAAAGCAAACAGTACTATAGAAGGCAAACCTGTTATGGCAACAGGAGTAAATGGAGGTACTGCAGACGTATATATGCCAGAAAATGGTAATGATCTTACAAAGACCAAATTTGATCAGCTTTCTGCATATGTTACCTCAGGAAGACCGGTGATGGTAAGCAGTGAACTCACATCTGTTTATGAGAAGATGAACGGATACAATGTGAGCGGAAATACAAAAACACTTTCAAATGTTCAGCGTATGAGCGGATATTGGTTCAAGGATGATGGAGATATAGAGAGAGGAAATATGTATCTGGATCCTTCCTCAAGAATGTATAGTCTTATAGACATAATATATGCGAGAAAGAATTCTCAGACTGCATCGTCAAGTGTTCTGTGGGGAATCGACATGTCAGATACTCAGCCGATTGATAATGCTGACATGACCTATGGTGATGGACTTTGGACTATGAAGGTTGAGAACGGAAATGTAACTGACGATATACCTGATACAGACGCTCAGTCAAAGGCCTGGTATAACAAAGAAAGTCAGAGTTACAAAGTATATAAGAAGTATGCTATGGTTCCATCTGATATGAATTGTAGCCTTATAAAAAATCTTGTTCAAAGATCTGTTTCACGGGCAAGAATAAATATAATCACTAAGCCTACAAAATATGTTCAGGGGATAGAAAGTACATATCTTAGAACAACATCATTGCCATTTGAGTTTAATATCACAGGTCCATCATCATCATATACATATAAATTATATGTTGATAAGGATAAGAATGGTACATATGATGCCGATAATGATTACTATCTTTCGGATACTTTTAAATCAGGCGAGAATGTAAAGGTTGCGGTTATACTTGATGATACATTCTTTGGATCTGCTGCGTGGTATCTTGAGATTATCGACAGCGATAAGAATGTTATTGCTACCTCATCAGGATTGAGTAAGATAGTTAAGACAATTGATGGAAAAGCGGATATCAATGTTCTTCAGATTCAGACGATGTGCAAGGGTCAGTCCGCAGATTATCAGACTATGCCTGATATGCTTTACTTTGATATTGAATCTCAGTGGGCACACAAGATAATGTATTATAATGGTGCAGCTGATGATGTTAGATTTGATTCAGCTATGAATCTTAAGCAGAATTCAGTACTTGGACGTCATGAGAACAGATTCGGTATTGTTGAGTATGATTATTCAGCAGGAGACGATAACTGGTTTACAAATCTTGCAGATGCACTTACAGAGGATTACGATATAAATCTTGATATGGTTGTTGCGACAGCTGATAAGGCAGGATTTACGACAACTGATGGTGTATCCGGAACATATGGCTGCCTTGATACATGGGTTGAAGAAGCTGAAACATTAAAGAAAGGCGGTTCTGTTGAGGGTCATGATAAGGATTGGTATTCACAGAATCTTGCAGCAGCTCTTGACGAGTACAATACAGCGTCCGCTGCAGTGGATGCTCCGAAGAAGAAGATTGATGCATTCTTAACAGGTGCGATCGCACACATTAACGGAACAACTGTGAATGATGCAAAGTACAAGACGTTTAAAGACAATATCAGAAATGGAAGTACAGAGCAGCTTACACAACTTTATCAGACAGCGATTGATACTGGCGAATACTATCTGGTATTCCTTAAGTATTTCTCAAAGACTGATATAAATTCTGATGCAGATCTTGATAATTTCGGCGAATACGGCAAACTGTTCAAGGAATATAGAAATGCTAAGAACGCAGAGCTTAATGCCAGAGATAAGTATCAGACATATCTCAGAAGATCATATGCTGAGGATTTCTTGACTAATATGTATTCAATATTAGTGCTTGGACCATCAGACGATTTTGGCAATTTTGAGATTGATCTGAAACAGACAACATGTGATTATATAAAGCGTTATGTTGATAATGGTGGAGACCTGTTCTTCTTCCATGACACTATGACTCCGTACTATAATTACGGTGCGTACAATCTTACAAAGACACTGCTTGATGTTGTTGGAATGAACAGATTCCATGTGGACATGACAAATCAGGCGAACAGCTACACTTCAAAATCTGTACAGACAATAACAGGTTATACGAAGAGTATACCGGCAGGAGTAAAGTATGGAAAGCTTGAGGAAGATGGCTACATCTATCAGAGTACAAATAATCATTCCGAAATGCCGGCAGGTTATGCAAATTTCTCTGGAACTTTGTCAGAGGATTGTGATGTATATGACTATTCATATAAACATCAGAATGATAATTCATGGACTGCAGTAAGTGGACAGATTCCAGTCCTTGATACACAGAACTATCAGGTTAACAACCGGGATCAGATGGTTATGAAGCATATGATAGCCGGTACACAGGTTAATGACGTGTATGTATATCAGGATGTTGTTAAGTATGATAAGCTTGGAATAATAGAGAATGATAAGATAACTAGAAATGAGTACTTTAAAAAGGTTGAGGCGAAGGCTGGTCAGTCTGGTTATATTTATCAGGATGCAGTAGAGGGTGGAGATCCTATTTATGGTGATTCGATAAATGAGATGGAATTTAAATCTACTAACAGTAATTTATATTATCTCACTAAGTATGCTAATAATCCGGATTTAAATCAGACTGCAGGTCTGTATAACAGTATTAAGGCTAACATTACAGACTCGCCAAAGGCTGGAGATTTGGGTCAGGTAACATCGAGCGGATGGAACATCAGTGCACTTTCGATGTCATCTATGTACTATGCGATGGATAAATCGATGGGGGATGGAAAATATCTCAATTACATTTATGCAAATATGGATGTAAATGATGCTGTAAAGAAGACAGTAAGAGATGGTAATCATGATGAAACTGATCTGTCACAGACTGCTAAGGCAAGTCAGCTGAATGAAGGACTGGTTACATTATATCCATTTAATATTGGTTCTTCACTGAACATATCAGGTACACACCAGCAGGCATACTCGCTTGACATTGAGAATTCTAATACAAAGGTTTGGTATACACTTGCAGGATGTAACAATAACTCAAACAAGAAGGCTAAGTCTTCAATGTATGCCGCCGATCCATACGATGCAATGGAGAGTTACTTTATTTACACGTCCGCTTATGGTTCTGGTGCTATTACATACTGTGGTGCCGGTCACACATCGGTAACAGGAAGTAAAACAAAGAATAATGATGAGCGTAAGCTGTTTATCAATGTTATTGTAAACAGTGCAGCAGCTGTACAGCCAGCTCCAACATTAAAGTGCTTTGAGCCTAAGCAGACATGGAAGAGTGAGGATGAGCTTCCTAAGGATAAGGAGGCGCTTGCTTCAACAGGAAGGACAGTATATGTTAAGACTGTAGATTCAAAGACAGAAGCTCCATCGTTTGATTACCTTGTAAAGATTCCTAATCTCACCAAGATAACGAGTGTTAGATTGTATTACGATTTGAATTATGATGATTCAGATTATTCAAACAGACCAAGTTATACTGATGGAACAGATAAGTTGATTACAGAGTATACGACAAAGGGTGACAAGTCTCTGACAGAGATTACAGGTGAGTTGAAAGAGATTGCAAGAGATGATGGCACGAACGTCAGACTTGCTCCTTCAGATGTTTGTTTTGCACCATATGGTGGAACATACACATACATTGTTGTAGAGGTTTACTACCAGGGTAAGACAACTCCGGTATATGCGTTAATCAAGGTAAAGGCATCAGATCCTCTGTTTGATCTGACAGATAATACGATCGATGTTCCAGCATATGATGATGATTTCATAGCTGAGAAGAAGAAGGTATTCGCATAAATCGCGGAGAAACTAATTCCTAATCGCAAATAACTAAAAAAATTGGAAGCCGGGTATATTGCCCGGCTTCTTTTATGTTATACTGTTGGAAATTATTATTATTTTTATATAGCTGTGAAATAGGAACGGCGGAATGGAGATTTGGATGAATATAGATGGTAAGACAAGGCTTTTAGGTTTGCTTGGAGATCCGGTGGAGCACACGATGTCCCCGGTTATACACAACACTCTCAGTGATGTGCTTGGATTTAATGAAGTATATGTTCCTTTTCACACAACAAGCGAGGGGCTCAAGAATGCTGTAAAAGGTGCATATGATCTGAATATACTTGGGATGAATGCCACGGTACCTCACAAGAATGCGGTTATTGATATGTTGGTTGATATCGATGCAGGAGCAAAAGCTATCGGCGCAGTGAATACTCTGGTTCGGGTAGAGGGAGGTTACAAAGGATACAACACTGATATGATGGGGCTTTCGAGGGAACTTGATGTGTATGGCATATCCCTGAAAGAAAGAAATGCGGTTATCCTTGGAGCCGGTGGTGCTGCGAGGGCTGTAGCATATATGTGTGCAGCGAAGGGGTGCAAGAAAGTATTCGTACTTAACAGGACATTACAGAAGGCAGAAAGTATTGCATCTGATATGAACAGATATTTTAAAAAAGATATATTCCTGCCTGTATTACTTGCGGATTATGAAAAGCTATATGATGAATATAATGATGAGAAGTTTGTAGTGTTCCAGTCTACATCCATAGGTCTTGCACCACATAATGAGGATGTGGTTATTGACGACTCAAGATTTTACGAGTTGATAGATGTTGGAATCGATCTGATCTATAATCCATTTGAGACGAAGTTTATGAGACTGTGTCGTGAGAATGGTGCAAAGGCTTACAATGGACTCAGGATGCTTCTCTATCAGGGGATAATAGCATATGAATTATGGAATAATATTTCAGTCGCAGAGGATGTGGCAGATATCGTATATAACAAGATGTTGAAATCTATTAGAAAGAATATAATACTTATTGGATTCATGGGATGCGGAAAGACAACAGTTGGAACAGCGGTTGCCAGCAGACTGGGATATAATCTGCTTGATGTGGATTCATATATAGAAAAAGAAGCTGGATGCAGCATAAGCCAGATATTTGCTGACAAGGGAGAGCAGTATTTCAGAGAGCTGGAGACAGATACATTAAAGAAACTAAATGCATCTATATCTCACACTGTGATCTCAACGGGTGGCGGGCTTCCGATGAGACCGGAGAATGCCGAGGAACTCAGAAAGCTGGGAACGATCATTTATCTGGATGTACAGCCGGAGGAAGTGATCCGCAGACTTTCCGGTGATACATCAAGACCATTGCTTCAGGGTGATGATGTAGAAAGAAAAGTCAACAGGCTTATGGATGAGAGAAGACCGGTGTATGAGTCTGAAGCAGATTGTGTGATTCCTGTAACCGGAAGAGATGTGGAAGAGATAGTTGATGAATTAGTTAGTATCGTAGAATGAGTATTTGATGTGATCAAAGATATAAACAAGCTAAACAAATAAAAGAAATCAGATGCATAAATCAGACGCAAAAAAACGGGTGCAGAAAACAGTATATAATATAGATACAGGAAATAGATAGAAATAGATAGATACAGAAAACAGAAGGCATATATCATATATAGAAGGGAAGATGACATTTATGGAGTCTGAGAGAACAAGGGTAGAACTTGAAAAAGTAATTCGCGAATTGGACCTTGATGCAATATTGATAACGGACAGATATAACATGAGGTATATCGCTTCATATCGCGGAGAGGGAGTCATATTTTATACAAAAGACGCAAAGTATGTACTCACTGATTCCAGGTATACAGAACAGGTGGAGAGAGAATGTGATGGATACGAATGCATAGATATTGCTGGTTTAGGATATGCCGGTAATTTAAATCAATTGATAGCCACAATAAAATGTTCTCCGGAGTATACAGGAAGTAAAGTAAGGGTGGGATTCGAGAATCTCAGTATCTCATACAGTGATTATGATATATATCAGAATAAACTTGATGAGGTTGAACTTGTAGCTATAGATGGAAGACTCGATTCCATCAGGGAGATAAAGACAGATGATGAGATCGAGAAGCTCCGTGTTGCAGAGTCCATAGGGGATGCGGCGTTTAAGTACATTCTGGGATTTTTGAAGGAAGGAATAACAGAGAAAGAGGTTGCCCTGGAACTGGAATACTATATGAAAAAGAATGGCGCTGAGGGCCTGAGCTTTGACACGATAGCTGCTTCAGGAAGGAATTCGTCCATGCCGCACGCTATACCATCAGACAAGAAGCTTGAAGCGGGAGACTTCCTGACGATGGACTTTGGATGCATATATGATGGGTACTGTTCAGATATGACAAGAACTGTTGCGATAGGATATGCATCGGACAGCATGAGATCGGTATATGATATAGTTTTAAGGGCTCAACTAGAGTCGATGAAGCATATAAAGGCAGGCGCACTGTGTAACGAAGTGGATGCAGCTGCCAGGAGAGTGATAGCAGATGCCGGATATGGCAATTGTTTTGGCCATGGACTGGGACATTCTGTAGGATTGTTCATTCATGAGAATCCGAGATTTTCACCAAAATGCAATGCATTACTGAAGCCGGGCATTGTCATAACTGTGGAACCGGGAATTTATATTCCGGGTCAGTTTGGTGTCAGGATAGAGGATCTGGTTGTTGTGACAGAGGATGGGTTTGTAAATCTTGCAAGAGCGGAAAAGAGCCTTATCATAGTCTAGCTTATATGCGTGGGAGATGTCAGCAAACCAGGGATAAATGTATGAATGGAGAAAAATAGAATGGATAGTAATCTGACTAATGTGCCAGAGGAAAATCATGAAGAAAGAATAAAACATAATGAGAAAGGCTGCTCAAGAACTAAAAATAAACACTGGTATGTTGGGATCTTTATTGCATCAGTACTTTTGTATACTATAGTGATAGCGGTGGAGGGGGCATATCCGTTTGGAAAAAGGTGCTTCCTGACTGACGATGCATATGTCCAGTACAACACCATGCTAAGAACATTGATAGAGTATGTACACAGTGGTGACAAAAGTGCAATTCTATGGAATAGAGGTATGGGAACTGATATGTACCTGACCGCACTTTATTACCTGATGAGTCCGTTTAACATCATCGCGTTGTTGATGGGGGAAAAGCATGTTGAATTAGCTCTTATCTTCATCATAGTGTTAAAAGGCTCACTGGTTACAGTCACAGGCCTATATTATTTCCGTAACACGACTGTGTTCGCGAATGAAGATAGAAACAGCAAGGCTGGTGGATGGGTCAGCTTTTGCTGTGCTCTGGCGTGGGGATTCTGTGGATACTTAGTTGCTTATGGACAGAATATCATATGGCTTGATGCGATTATTCTTATGCCACTTATAGCTCTGGCTGTGGAGAAAGTGAATATGGGAGAGTCATATATAAGATATATTCTTCTTCTCACGTTGGTTTTTATATTTAATTTTTATTATGCATTTTATGTATGTATGTTCATAGTTGTATATTATATTCTTCTAGACAGACGAACTTTCGGAGAGCTGCTCAGAAATGGCTTGAAGCTGGCTGGATTGTCTGTGGCTGCAGTTATGCTGGCGGGAATAGTGTTGGTTCCTGCTGCACTCAGCATCATGAAAGCTGGTGACACAACACTTAACAGTTCAGATACTTTGGACATGTGGGGAGATTTTGGACATTATATTGTGTCCTTTTTCCCGTTCAAAGAAGTGACAAATGGATATATGTACAACAACAACAATTATTGCGGAACAATTGTAGTGTTGCTGCTGTTCGTGTTTGTCCTGTCGTCATCGGTGTCACTTAAAGATAAATTGAAGTATGCTGCCGTAGTGTTGATGTTTATGCTTGCGGCCAATTTTCTGCCTCTTAATTATGTGTTCCACGGATTTGTTGTTCCCCACGGAACGGGAAATCGATTTGCGATCATTCTCACATTTGTCATGTTGATGATTGCCTATAGGATACTTACAGATATAGAGTCGGTGAAAACGTATGCAGTTGCTGGAGCCGGAATTGCAGGCGGAGTTGTATTTGCATTGTCATTTACAGATGAAAACATGCTTCAGGTGTTTTACTGTTATGTGGGATTTCTTTTGGTCATGGCAGTCAGCCTTATTGTTATGGTGCTGTTATCTAGAAAGAGCATAAAGAAAACTACAGCACTTGCCATCATAATGGTGCTGTGGGTGGCAGAAATATGCTGCAATATGGTTGTGACCATGAAAGACAAGGCAAATGAAGGAGACATGATTGATAATATACACTTGTCAGAGTGGAATGCACAGTATCAGATGCTTAATACGGATGGAAAATCGCGAAAGACAGCTCTGTTAAATGATAATTATGTGCAAAATTCTGACGTGAACTGGTATTCATCGATGATAAATGGATATTATGTCAATGCGTTTGAGACCATGGGAATGGCACATTTTGATAATGTTGAGTGTGTGTATGATGGCGCGACACCTCTTACAGCTATGATGTACAATGTCAGATATGTTCTGACGAACTCAAAGAATACAAATGGTGGATATCATTCGATATATAGCGGTGAGATATATAGCGTATATGAGGCGGATGAGCTGGCTGACTGGGGATTTATGACAGGTGAAGGCATAAAAACGTGGAATGCTGATGGAAATGTAGCAGAGAATCAATCCAAGTTCTTGGAATGTGGGTTTGACGATGAACTGGCTGATCTGAATAGCGAAAATCTTCAGAACTCCCTACAACTTTCTCAGCTTATGGAGCTTATTCCGTGGGGGGACATATCCTATGATGTGGCACACGGATTAGGAATGTTGCAGAGATATATGGCGCCGGAGGGTAGATTTATAAATCGTGGACTTACACAGATATTTAATTTTGGAGATTTTAAAGAAACAGGAATTGGTGAATACATATATTCGGGAAACAGTACCCAGTACCATGCGTGCGTACAGCTTCGATTTACAGCTGACAGAGACATGGATCTGTACGTGTACAGTGCAGATAACAGAGATCAGGCAGTTACCACGTATATAGATGGAGAAGAGTCTTCATCGGTTATGTATACATCGTCAGGGCAGCTTGCCTATGGAGGACATGTGAAAAAGGGACAGAAGGTGAAGGTGTCAGTCATCGGCGGGGCTTCTGTAGGTGAGT
>OHIC01000423.1_pt1 | contig 28079 bp, 35 predicted proteins | sample 1568171 | NCBI WGS metagenome assembly OHIC01 (sample SAMEA3879506, study PRJEB24766) | human gut metagenome | biome: human-associated habitat; feature: feces | place: USA | collected 1985/1987
CGTGCCGCGAAGGCCCGCCGTGCCGAATTCGAGCGGACCGTAGAAGCGGTTTTCAATCTCCTTTTCGTCGTTTGCGATGGCCTTGAGCTCGTTTCTCTCGTCCTCGCTCAGCGCGGGGGAGGCGAGCCACTTTTCATATTCCTGACGGTAATTCATTGCATGTCCTCCTGTTCCGGAATTTCATCAATGGGGCGGATCAGATTTTTCGCGTCCTCGAGCATCGAGGACGGCACATAGAGCCATGTGCCGCTGCCGGGCATGCCGAGCACGATCTTGCCGAACGAGCCCTCGCCCTCGTACTTGCGCAGCACGGGGATGTCATACGAGCGGAGCATGGCGCAGAGCATGTCCGTCTCGGCGTTCGTGTCCATTGCGACGGTCAAAAGCGCGGGTTCCTCCGGCGTGCCGTCGGCGGATTTGGGCCAGCGCTGCAAAAGGTCGTTTTCTGTCTTGCCCCAGGTGAGCTTCACTTCATCCGACATGGGCGGTGTCCTCCTTTATATTGATGATGAGTCATTTGTGGTATTTGGTTCCGGCCTCGATCTGGTAGGCGCGGTAGATTTGCTCGAGCAGCATCACGCGTGCTAAGTGGTGCGGAAATGTCATCGGCGACATCGAGAGCCGCAGGTCGGCTTTTTTCTTTAAGTCCTCGTCAAGGCCGAAGCTCGACCCGATGAGGAACGTCAGCTGCGACGCGCCGCGCGCGGCGAGCTGCTGCATTTTCTGCGAAAGCGCTACGCTGCTCATCTCCTGCCCCTCAATGCACATGGCGATGAGCGCGCCGCCCTTGGGAAGCCTCTGCTCGACGAGTGCGGCCTCTTTTTTGAGCGCCTGGCGGATCTCCGCCTCGCTCGGCTCGTCGCCAAGGCGCTGCTCGGGCAGCTCCAAAAGCTCTAACTTGCAGCAGCGCGAAAGGCGCTTTTCGTATTCCTTGACGGCCTGCTCGTAGAAGGCCTCCTTCAGTTTTCCGACGCAAAGGACGGTGATCTTCTGCATACGTGTACCTCGCTGATGGTGTCGCGCGGCGCGGCGGCAAGGCGGACGCTCAGCCCGCTCGATTGCAGCGCGCGGCCGACGGTGTATTCGGCAAGCTCGGGGGAGTTGTTCTCGTCGCTCAGGTGCGCGAGCAGAATGTCGCTCGTGCCCGCGCGGACGCATTCGATGGCGAATTCCGCCGCGGCGTCGTTCGACAGGTGCCCGTGCTCGCTCAGGATGCGCTGCTTGAGGTAGTAGGGGTAGCCGCCGTTTTTGAGCATCACGACGTCGTGATTCGACTCGAGCAGCAGCATGTCCGCGCCGAGGGCGACGTCGTGCGCCTCATCGGTGACAAAGCCCGTGTCCGTCAGCACGGCGAGCGAGCCGGCGTCGCTCTCGATGCGGTAGCCGACGCTTTCTTTCGCGTCGTGCGACGTGCGGAACGAGCGGACGTGCAGGTCCTTGATCGTAAACTCTTTGCCCGCGGCAAAGGCACGCAGGCGCGGCTCGGGGTATTGGATGGCCGCCGCGGTGCCGAACGTCGCGTACAGTAGGGCGGGGCATTTTTTGGCGAGCGTCACAAGTCCTCGGACATGGTCGATGTGCTCGTGTGTGATGAGAATGCCGTCGAGATCATCAAGCGTAAGGTCCAGTGCTGCGAGCGACTGCGTGATGCGGCGGCAGGAGATGCCCGCGTCGATGAGAAGGTGGGTATCGTTGTGACAGACGAGCGCGGCGTTGCCGGCGCTCGAACTGGCGAGGGTGTAAAATTCCATGGGATGATTCCTTTATATCAATTCACCGAAATCATACCACAGCCGCGCGCAATAGTCAAAAAGAAAAAGCCCCCGCACGGGGGCTGTGAGAGGGAGAAGAAAGCGCTGTCAACCGGCGGGGAAAGCGAGCCCCGCCATGAAGCCGTTTTCGCCGGTGCAGACGATGTCGCCCGCGGCGAGCGCGCCGTCGCAGACATACAGGTCGGCCTGACAGGGGAGCGAGGCGTCAGGATAGTTGGTCACAACATAGGTGTAACGCGAGAGCGTCTGCCCGCAATAGCGTGTGAGGTCAAAGCCCTGCGAGCGCTGGAGGTCGTTGTAGCTCAAATAGGGCTCTTCGAGCGTTTCGCCCAGCGTGACGCTCAGCGTTTCGATCGGCTGGTCGTTCACCTCCCAGCCGAGGGAGGCAAGATACGCAATGCGCTCTTCATTTGTTCCGGCGGCGATGACGGGCGGCGGAGACGAATGCCGGCACGCGCGCAGCGCCAGAAAGAGCGAGAGCAGCAGCGCGAAGATGAGCAGAATTTTTACAACGCGGCGTTTGGAGCACTTGGCGGTGATGATGAACATGAAGCGACCACACCCTTTCGATAAAAGCTATTCCACCGAAAGAAAAAGTATGCTACACTGATACTTCAGAATGCAGAAAGGCGGGAACCACCATGGCACAGCAGAGACTCGACAAGATCATCGCCTCGACCGGGCGCTATTCGCGCCGCGAGGTCAAGACCCTCGTGCGCGAGGGTCGCGTGCTCGTCGACGGGCGCATCGCGGCCAGCGCGGAGGACAAGTGCGACCCCTTGACTGCGCGCATCAGCGTGAACGGCGAAGAGCTTTTTTATCGCGAGCACACGTATGTGATGCTCCACAAGCCTGCGGGCGTGCTCTCGGCGACCGAGGACGGACGCGGGGAGACGGTGCTCGACCTGCTTGCGCCCGAGTATCGAAAGATCGGCCTGTTTCCCGTCGGGCGGCTCGACAAGGACACGGAGGGGCTGCTGCTTCTGACCGACGACGGCGCGCTCGCACACGACCTGCTCGCGCCGAAAAAGCACGTCGACAAGGTCTACTTTGTCCGTACCGACGGCGCGCTCGACGACGCCGACTGTAAAGCCTTCGAGCAGGGCATCACGCTCGGCGACGGGCTTGAATGCCTTCCGGCAAAGCTTGAGATTTTAAAGAGCGACGCGCAGAGCGAGGCGCTCATCACCATCCGCGAGGGCAAGTTCCACCAGATCAAGCGGATGCTGGCCTCGCGCGGAAAGCCGGTCGTTTACTTAAAGCGGCTGAGCATGGGCTCACTCACGCTTGACGAGGGGCTTTCCAAGGGCGAATACCGCATGCTCACGGCGGAAGAGATCAAAAACCTGCGGGAAAGTGGGCAATTTGCCCAAGGAAAAGCGGGCGCGGACAAGTAAGCGTTTGTCCTTCCTTTACGGAATGCCTAAAAAAGAAGAAAAAAATTGTTGAAAAGAGAAAAAAGTTCTTGCAATCGTCAGACGGAGAAAGTATAATAGTCCCATCAAGTTGGCAGAATGCACAAACTCCCTAATAAATCAAGGAGGCACGGAATATGTCCGGTAGGATTTTTCAGAACATCGTTTTACAGTTTAAGGAAACGACCGATACGGTCATTGGCGTGATCGACTCCGAGGGCACGGTCATCGCCTGCACCGACCTGCCGGAGATCGGCCAGCGCTGGCCGCATCTGGTGCAGCCCATCAATGAGGCCGAGGGCGCCTGCACCGCGCTCGAGGGCAAGACCTTCAAGGCGCTCGAGGGCTGGGGCGGTCAGTTCGACTTTGCGGCCTTCACCCGCGGCGAGGATGCGCTCAGCTCGACCGTCTGCAGCATGGCGACCGTCGCGCTCAACACAGCCAAGAGCTATTACGAGGAAAAGCACGACAAGACGTCGTTTGTCAAGAGCATCCTCTCCGATAACATTCTTTTAAGCGATATCTACGTCCGCGCCAAGGAGCTGCACGTCGAGGCCGAGCTCAACCGCGGCGTGTTCGTCGTCCGCCGCACGGACGAAAAGGCCGACGCTATCCCCGTCGAGACCGTGCAGAACATCTTCCCCGACCGGCAGACGAGCTTTGTCCTTTCCATGGGCGAGGACGATGTGGTTCTCGTGCAGCAGCTTGGCGACAATGTTGAGATGAGCGACCTTGAAAAGACCGCCGCGCAGATCGAAGAGACGCTGCGCGTGAACGGTGAGAGCACCGTGGTCGTCGGTATCGGCACGGTGGCGACGCACCTGCGCGACCTCGCGAAGTCCTATAAGGAAGCGCAGATGGCGATCGAGGTCGGCAAGGTCTTCGACACCGAGAAGTACATCATCAGCTATGAAAACCTCGGCATCGGCCGCCTCATTTATCAGCTGCCGACGACACTGTGCGAAATGTTCCTGCAGGAGGTCTTCAAGAAGAACCCCATCGACGCGCTCGACAAGGAGACGCTCTTTACGATCAACAAGTTCTTCGAGAACAACCTCATCCTCTCTGAAACGGCGAGAAAGCTGTTCGTCCACAGAAATACGCTCGTCTACCGTCTCGAGAAGATCAAGAAGCTCACGGGCCTCGACCTGCGCGAGTTCGACGACGCCATCACCTTCAAGGTCGCGCTCATGGTCAAAAAGTACCTTGCCTCCCGCGGCATCGAAGCGTAAAGAAAAAGAATTTGACAAGGGCTGTCTTCGGACAGTCCTTGTTTTTTCGCCATTTTGCGGCAAAAAAGTTGAAAGTTTACATAATTACCTGTTGCCATCGCGGACTTGCCGCGCTATAATAAAGACTGAAAATTTGCGGGATCGAGTCAAAACCTGCTGGAAACTGAGGGAAGAGCATGATACGCCTGAGCGATGTAGTAAAGGAATACGAGAGCGGCACGACGGCCTTAAAGGGCATTTCTCTTCGCATCGAGGATGGGGAGTTCGTCTTTTTGGTCGGCCCGAGCGGCAGCGGCAAGTCGACGATCATCAAGCTGCTCACCGGCGAGATCGTGCCGACATCCGGTCAGATCGCCGTCAACGGCTTCAGCCTGACGAACATTGCCGAGCGGCAGATCCCGCTGCTGCGCCGCTCCGTCGGCGTCATCTTCCAGGACTTCCGCCTGATCGAGAAGAAAACGGTCTACGAGAACCTGGGCTTCGCCATGCGCGCCGTCGGTTCTTCGCCGCGCGAGATCAAAAAGCGCATCCCCTATGTGCTTGAGCTCGTCGGACTTGAGGAAAAGACCGACCGTTATCCCAACGAGCTCTCTGGCGGCGAACAGCAGCGCGTGGCCATTGCGCGTGCGCTCATCAACAACCCCAGCACCATCATCGCCGACGAGCCGACGGGCAACCTGGACCCCGCGCGCTCGCTGGAGATCATGCGCCTGCTCGAGCGCATCAACCAGCTCGGCACGACGATGGTCGTCGTCACGCACGAGAAAGATCTTGTCAATCAGTTCAAAAAACGCGTCGTCACGCTCGAACAGGGCGTCATCACGAGCGATGGCGACGGCGTCGGCTATAATGCGAGGTAAGCTATGCGCAAACACGATTTTTCTTACTTTTTCGGCGAGGGCATGCGCAACATGTTCTCGCACGGATTCATGTCCTTTGCGGCCGTGGGCATCACGGTCGCCTGCCTTGTCGTCATGGGTACATTTTCGCTCGTGGCGTACAATGCGCAGGTGCAGCTCCAGCAGCTCGAGAGCGAGTATGAAATTCTCGCCTTCGTGGACGAGAGCTGCGACGATGCGCAGACCAAGGCCGTGGGGCGCGCCATTGAGCAGCGTGACAATGTGAAAGAATGTATCTTCATCAGCAAGGAAGAGGCGATGAAGTCCTTTGAGGCGCGTTACGAGGGGGACAACATGTTCCAGAACCTTGACCCCGAGATTTTGCGCGACCGCTACGCTGTCTATGTTGACGATCTGAGCATTTCCGGCAAGACTGCGCAGGATATCCTCGACAATGTCGAAGGCGTTGCCAATGTCCGCGTGGACGAAGACATCGCGGGCGGCTTTATCACGCTGCGAAATGTTGCGAGCGTAGTGTGCATCGCGCTCATTGCCATTTTGCTGCTCGTGTCGGTCTTCATCATCTCGAATACCATCAAGCTCACGACATTCGACCGCCGCGACGAGATCGCCATTATGAAGATGGTCGGCGCGACGAACGGCTTCATCCGCTGGCCGTTCGTGTACGAGGGCTTTATGATCGGCCTTCTCAGCGCGGTGCTGGGCTTTGGCTTGCAGTGGCTGCTGTATGAATCGGTCGCAAAGAGCCTTGCGATGTCCGACCGGCTGCAGCTGTTGACGATCGTCGACTTTACGTTGATCTGGCGGCCCGTGGCTGCGATCTTTGCCGCCGCCGGTATCCTGATCGGTGTGGGTGGCAGCCTGACGGCTATCCGCAAGTTCCTGCACGTGTGAGGGAGGCGGACGATGAGTAAGAAAAAGATCGCACGCATCCTCCTGGTGCTGGCCGTCGTTGCGTCGCTGACGCTGATGGAGCTGACGCCGCTTTCCATGGTGCAGGACGCCTCCGCCGTCACGCAGGCGGATATCGACAAGCTCAAAGATGAACTCAGCGGGATGAACTCGGAAAAGTCGCAGCTTGAAAAGGAGCTCAAGTCCATCCAGAATGACAAGAGCGCGGCGCTTGCGCAGAAGGAGAACATCGACAAGCAGATCAACTTGCTTCAGTCGGAGATCAAGGGCGTTGAGTCGCTCATCAGCGAGTATGAGACGCTGATCACGCAGACCGAGCAGGAGATCCGCGAGAACGAAGAGGAAGAGGCGCGCCAGTACGAAAAGTTCTGCGAGCGTGTGCGCTCGATGGAAGAGCGCGGTACGGTGTCGTACTGGTCGGTGCTGTTCGACTCGGCGAGCTTTTCCGACTTGCTGAGCGCCATGGACTTCATCAGCGAGATCATGGACAGCGACCAAAAGGTCATCGACGATCTGCGTGCCCTGCGCGAGCAGATCGAGCAGAAGAAGGCCTCGCTCGAAACGTCCCTTGCCGAGCAGCAGAGCGCCAAGGAGACGCTCGTCGCCAAAAAGAGCGAGCTGAACACCCAGCGCGCTGAGGCAGAAAAGGTGCTTGCCGAGCTCAAGGCGAACGAAGCGCAGTACAAGCAGGTCCTTTCGGAAAAGGACGCCGCGATGGAGCGCCAGCAGGCGGAGATCGTGCGCCTTTCCCGTGAGCTTGCCGAAAAGAACGGCAACACCACCGTGACCTATGGCGGCTACATCTGGCCGTGCTCGAGCAAGTATGTCACCTCGCCGCTCGGCGCGCGCTACACGGGCATCGCGGGCGCGTCGAGGAATCACGCGGGCATTGACATCGGCCGCGTGGGCTACACGACGCAGGCCGTCGCCGCCAAGGCGGGCACGGTCATCATCTCGGCTTACAATAAGTACCGCGGCAACTATGTGGTCGTCAGCCACGGCAGCGGCAACACGACGACGTATCAGCATTTGTCATCCCGTTCGGTCAGCGTGGGCACGTATGTCGCGCAGGGTCAGGTCGTCGGCATCACCGGTACGACCGGCGTGAGCAGCGGCCCGCACCTGCACTTTGAGATCACCGAGAACGGACAGATCATCAACCCGCTCAAGTACCTCACGGACTATATCAAGGGTTGGTAAACCGCATAACGCACAAGCTCCCCGCCATATACTGGCGGGGAGCTTTTTTGCGGGGAGGGGTCATTTTGCAGGGATTGGTCTGCTATCGGGACACGGGGGAGAAAAACGGCGCGCGCATGCTCTGCGGCGTGCGCTTTGACGCGGCCTACGCATCGCGCGGCGAGGGAATGCTTGCTGCACTTTCGGCCAAGCGCGCAGCAAAATACCTGCAAAAGCGCCGTGTGAGTTATGCCGTGTTTCCCAAGGATTATCCATATGCGGAGGTATTTGCGCGCTGTGGTGTCCTGCCGCCGCCCGAAAAGCCGCTGCGCATGGCAAAGGCGGCGGAGATCATCCGCCGCGCGATGGCGCGGCTCGGCCTTGCGCCGGAGCGGGCACGTATCGCGCTGTGCGCACCCTCGCAGAGTGCGGCGCTCGAAGCGGCGGCGCGCGAGCTCTCTAAAGATGTGCGCTATCTTGCACTCTGCGCGCCGAATGGCGAGCGCCTTGCGCGCACGCTGCGCTGGGACTGCGGCGCGAGTGTCCATACATTGCAGACGGACGAGAGGATCGCCGCCGACCTGAGCGTCTGCTTCGACGATTTCCCGCTGCCTGACGGGCTTGTGCTGCCGCTGGGGAGCGGTGCGGTTTCTGTCGCCTATGGGACGGAAAACCTGGGCGATGCAGCGATGATCTGGAATGAAGATCAGCTCATCTGCGCACTCTACGCCTCGCTTGCGCGCCGCGCGGACGAAATTTGGGTAAAAGATGTGAAAATGCCGCCCGATGGGGGAGAAAACGCAAACTTACCTTGACAACACGGGGCAAAATCACTATAATTATTTCGCTAAAATGGTATTCGTGTGCGCGCCGCGCAATTTTGCGGGCGCGAAAGAAAGGAACGATCTCAATATGGCGAACATGAAAAAAGAGTACAAGATGAGCGCGGAGCGCAAGGAAGAGCTGCAAAAGGAGCTCACCTACCTCAAAACCGTGCGTGAAAAGGAAGTGGCGGACCTCATCAAAGAGGCGCGCGGCTTCGGCGACCTGAGCGAAAACAGCGAATATGATGAAGCGAAAAACGAGCAGGGCAAGCTGTACTCCCGTATCGCTGAGGTCGAGGAGATCCTGCTGCACACCGTCATCGTCGACGAAAACGACGCGGGCACGAACGGCATCAGCATCGGCTGCCGTGTGACCGTGCAGGATGTGAAGTCCGGCCGCGAGCTGCCCGAGTATAAGGTCGTCGGCTCGCAGGAGGCCGACCCCATGCACCGCGCCATCTCCGAGGATTCCCCCTTCGGCAAGGCGCTTATGGGCGCAAAAGAGGGCGACGAGGTCATGGTGGAGGCCCCTGTCGGCACCATCGTCTACCGCATCGTCAAGATCGAACGTTAAGCTGTATTATATAGAGTAGGAGTAAAGAAATATCATGGCTGAAGAAAATATCCAGACCAACGCTCCCGAGCAGGACCTCAGCGAGATCCTGAAGGTCCGCCGCGAAAAGCTCGCAGCGCTGCGCGCCGAGGGCCGCGATCCCTTCAAGGAGACGCGCTTCGACGTGACGCACCACGCTCAGGACATCAAGGACAACTTTGACGCGCTTGAGGGCAGCGAGGTCCGTGTCGCGGGCCGCCTGATGAGCAAACGCGGCATGGGCAAGGTCAGCTTTTGCGATCTGCAGGACAAGTCCGGCCGCATCCAGCTCTACGCCCGCAAGGACGAGATGGATGAGGAGGAGTACAACCGCTTCAAGAAGTACGACATCGGCGATATCGTCGGCGTCGAGGGCGAGGTGTTCCGCACCCAGCGCGGCGAGATGAGCGTGCGCGCCAAGAAGATCACGCTGCTCAGTAAGTCTCTGCGTCCCCTGCCGGAGAAGTACCACGGCCTGACCGATAAGGAAGCGCGCTACCGTCAGCGCTATGTGGACCTGATCATCAACCCCGAGTCCAAGCGCAACTTCGAAATTCGTTCGAAGTTTGTCGCGTATCTGCGCCGCTACCTCGACTCCATCGGCTTTATGGAGGTCGAGACGCCGGTTTTGAGCCCCATCGCGGGCGGCGCGAACGCGCGCCCCTTCATCACGCACCACAATACCCTCGATATCGACATGTACATGCGCATCGCCACCGAGCTGCACTTAAAGCGCCTGATCGTCGGCGGCATGGAGCGCGTGTACGAGGTCGGCCGCATCTTCCGCAACGAGGGTATGGACACCAAGCATAACCCCGAGTTCACCACCTGCGAGCTCTATCAGGCCTACACGAACCTCGACGGCATGATGGACATCCTCGAGGCCATCCTCTCCGGCGCCGCGAAGGAGATCCTCGGCACCTATCAGATCCAGTGGCTCGGCAAGGACATTGACCTGACCCCGTCGTGGAAGCGCGTCACGATGGCTGACGCCGTCAAGGAAGTGACCGGCGCGGACTTTATGGCGATCGAGGGCGACGCCGAGGCCGCCGTCGCGCTCGCCAAGAGCGTCGGCGTCGACATGGACGGCGTGGACAAGACCTGGGGCAACGCCCTGTACGAGACCTTCGACCAGAAGGTCGAGGAGACCCTCGTCCAGCCGACGTTCATCACCATGTACCCCGTCGAAGTGAGCCCGCTTGCCAAGCGCAGCCCGTCTGACCCGTACCTCACCGAGCGCTACGAGATGTTCGTCTGCGGCTGCGAGATGGGCAACGCTTTCACTGAGCTCAACGACCCGATGGATCAGTACGAGCGCTTCAAGGCGCAGGTCGAAAAGCGCGCCAACGGCGACGACGAGGCCGAGATGATGGACGAGGATTACGTCATGGCCCTCGAATACGGTCTGCCCCCGACGGGCGGCCTGGGCTTCGGCATCGACCGCTGCGCGATGATGCTCTGCGGTACCGACTCCATCCGCGACGTCATCCTCTTCCCGACAATGAAGCCGCTCGGAGAGTAATACTTGAAAAATGTTCTGAAATTGGTTAAAAACAAGGAAAAACGCCTGTTTTAAGAGTGATAAGTTGTAGTATTTGAGAAGTGATTTTCATTTTACCCCAGCTTTACCCCATTTGCCGAAAATACCACAGCGTTACCACACGAATATTGGTCTTACACAGGGAGTTGGCCTACGGGCTGACTCTCTGTTTTTTTGATAAGAGAATAAAGATAGGGTACAGATTTCCGCAATGGATTTCTGTACCCTATTTTTTTGCCAGCGGAGCCGCTGGGCAACGCAGGAGCGGCGATTAAATTGTTCGAGGGTAGTTTCACCTTTAAGATTTGAAGCGCTCAGAGGGGCTGTAGATGGCTTTTACAAAGGTTTGTTAAATCTGGTACATTTGCAGTGTCCATAGGGATCGCTATGCCTCAACCAATAGCTGCTAACTTCAACGGTGCGCCCACAATTCTGGCAGAGGCATTTCCAGCGAGTTTCATTACCTTTGATCCTCTCGTTTTTTACCGGCTCGATTACTTTAAGAAAGCCGAACGTCTGATTTGTAAGGTCATGCTTGATCTGAGATCGGGCGCAACCGCAGGATCTGGTTTTTCCATTGCGGAGACTATCGGAGAGGACAGACACGATGTTTCCGCATTTGCATTCGCAAACCCATTTCGCTTTACCTGGTTTTGAGTCTGGGTCTTTCTCTATTACTTTCAACTTGCCAAATGTTTTGCCCCTCAAATCAATGAGGGTGGGAGAGGAAGTATGCCGAAGACAGCCGCATGATTTTGTACCATTGGTTCGTAGCAGATTTGTAGAGGACACGACAACGGTATTGCCGCACTCACACTGGCACAACCACATAGGACGGCCTGGTTTTCTGTCCTCAACCCTTTTTATAACGGTCAGCATATCAAATGTGCGGTCGGTAAGGTCTATCAGCTTTCCCATTGAAATCCTCCTCAAGAGATCTTGATTTTTCCTTCGAGGTTGGAGAAAGATTCTTTCTTCTTTTCCTTTGTAGCTTCGGCATAGATGTTCATGGTAGTTTCAATATCGGCATGGCCCATGATTTCCTGAATGACTTTGATATTCCGCTCGTTTTCACAAAACCGCGTACAGAAAGTATGACGCAGATTATGAGCAGAAAAGTGACGAATCAATACAGGATCTCGCCCCTCTTGATCGGCCAGCACCGTTTCATCTTCGATGTAGGCGGCACAAATACGGTCAATAGCTCGGTTGACACTATGAGGAGAGAGAGGATCGCCGTAGCGGTTTTGGAAGATGAAGCCAGTATACCCGTCAACAACGGACTCATTGAACCCGACTATCTTTTGTGTTTCCCATTCTGCTTGCAGAGCGGCTTTGACCTCTGACAACATAGGCACAATACGGACGCCGGCGCTTGTTTTTGGTGTTACGATATGGAAACGTGCCTTTTCGTCTTCCTCATACTTTCGGTAGACCATATTGTGGTTGATACTGATGATTCCTTCGTCAAAGTCGCAGTCTTCCCAGCGCAGACCAATGGCTTCACCGATACGGCATCCAGTACCAAGCAAGACAGTGAACAAAGGGAGCCAATGATTATAAACTTTGTGATTTCTCATATAGTCAATAAATGCCGTCTGCTCTGCGATGGTCAGTGCGTGACGCTTTGGCTTCTCCCAGTTGTGGCTCTTTTTGATTTCCGCCATCGCTCCGGTAGCCGGGTTGATGCGGATGTAGTTATCACGGACGGCCAGAGTAAATACGGGGTGAATGATAGTGTGAATAATTTCCATAGAGTTAGGCTTAAAGCCCTTCTCTTTGATGAGCTTGTTATAGAAAGCCTTGACATCTGAATATTTGATACTGGCTATCTTTTTCTTGCCAATATCATTCCTCACATACTTGTTATACATATAGAGGTAATTGCTACGAGTGGTATCTTTCAGCTCGGGCTTGTTTGCCATATACAGCTCGAACAGATCATTGAGCGTAGCCTTGTTTTCGACCGCAGCCTTGATACCGTCTTCCAGATCACGGTTGATTTTGCGTTCCTTTTCTCTCAGGCTAAGATCATCTTTACAGCCCGGAGGTAGACGATCAGTGGGAACGAGTCGCTTGCTGTACACATCACGCCGAACCCCATCTGCATCTGTATAGCGGTATCGGTACGATCCATCCTTGCGCTGGGATTCGCCGTCTTTAAGGATACGGCCTTTGTTGTCCGTTCGTTTTAATCCAGCCATACTATTTCCTCCTTGTCTCGGTATGGATGGTAAGTTATCAGTTACATAATACCTTAGATAATTACTCACGTCAAGAAAAAATTCACTATTTAGTTACTCTTGAAATTTATTGTTGATTTTTGTAGCCGTTTAATTTATAATAAAAATCAAAGTGGGGGAGGCGTTAGTATGTCAATGGCTGAGAAAATCAAAATTGCACTCATCAAGCGCAATATGACTTTGAAGGAATTGGCGACACGGATTGGGTGTACCTCCCAGAATCTCAGCGGAAAATTCAAACGGGACAATTTTAGCGAAAAGGAGTTGCAGGAGATAGCGTCGGCGCTGGATTGTTCGTTTGAAGGACGGTTTATCAGCAATGATACCGGCGAAGAAATCTAAAGCTATAAGAGCGTAGGGTTTTCACCTACGCTCTTTTTGCTTTCTAAATAGAAGATGTTTGCATAACATAAAAGACTTGTTTTATTGCCTATACTGCCTTGCGAGAGTTTTTGTCATCGTCGCAATAATAGTCTTTATCGTTCCTCCAACAGCGTTGTCCTAACTGATATTGCGCATTCAAGTCTTTGAGCCTCTGAAACTGCTGCTTTACCCAGCCCAAATCAAAGATGGACAGTTTTTTTATCTCTTGAGTTAGATATGCTATACCGATCAATCCAAGTCTGACTCCCTCTTTATCTTTCCACGTAGAAAATTGAGAAAATTCATTGATTTCTTCACGGACTCTACTCTCTAAACGCTTTTCCATCTTATATGCGGAAAGCACAGGGTAAGTTATAATCGTAGTATCTATGCGCTTTTTAACAAAGTCGAACGAAAACACATCAATAATGTCCTGCGCTGGAACAGCAGGGTAGAGTTCCCTTGCCTTTTGCCGCAAATCTAAAACCACGTCAGAAATTCCATTATTGCATCGACTCCTGATTCGATCCGGAATAACATCATAGCGATTGAATAGCGTTTCTATATATTTCCACGACCACTTTTTGTCAAGATTGCACTTTGTAATTTCGCTGCAAGTAACTAAGCATCCTTCGTTATGGCTGTCCACCAGTTCTGTCAGTCCTTTGTTGAGGATATTCCCAAATGCGTCCTTATCAGCTTCATCATAACTAATCGGTTCGGCTAATCCAACATTGCCGTTTGCGTGGACGTATATTGCACAAATCACCTTATCGTTAACGATTTTCACGCGATGATTAAGGCTACAATCGAGTGCATTTATAAAATACCTTTCTGCCAGTTCTGGATGAGTTTCTATAAGTTTTTTTGCTCTGCCTCGTAAAAGAATGGCAGGCAGTTTATCTGAGGGGATAACCGTGATATTAGGTATGTCCCGGCATAACTCCCAATAAAAACTCAGAGCTTTTGCGGAAGCTACTATATCATGGAACTCATCAGTGGACACACGCAAATACGCACGATTTCCTTTTCTAAACCCACAGAAGCGAGACAGCAGATCGACAATTCGTGTATCCTGAATCAAGCCATTTGTCGTCAACTCAAGATAATCTGTGTGCCATCGGTATTCGCCAATCTTATTAATAAGATACTCTATCATATCCAGCCGCAAGAGCGGTTCACCGCCAGTCAGCACTATGTGGCCACAATCCTTTACATCTACAAAAATTCGATCAATGATTTCCGTAGAAATATCCACATTTTGAGATTCACCGCACAAGCAATGAGCGCATTGCAAATTACATCTTCGTGTAAGTTCTATCCAAATACCTGCATATTCGTATTGCTTCTCCATCATACATACCACCATATCTTCCGTACTTCCCTCGTGACCTCCGGGGTGGGGCGATGTTTACTTCGGAAACTCCATTTCACTCAAACGTTCAATTTCTTTCTCCATGCGCTCAATGCCCTTGCGAGCATCCTTTGTATCTGACTTCCACTGGGGGAAAGCGCCATACGCCGCCAAAAATGCTTGATACCGCTGTACCCATTCATGCAGTGAAGCTATCATATGCCCACGATCTTCGTCATTAACAGGGTGCATTTTCGCATTCAGCACAGCAACGGCGTTAGCCGGATTGCTATTTGTCAAAGTGCATACTCGCTCCTTATCAGAAGCCGTCCAGGTACCATTTGCCTCGAACCGCAGATATTCCGTTTCATTGGCACCAGAGGGAAAGGTAAGTTTTGACATCTTCCGCCAATCAAAGTTTTCCATTGACAATCACCTCGCTTTATTATGGGAAAGTCCTTTGTGCTATCGTCCATTGCATCACTTTGGTAAAGTATCTCCCGAACCATATAATTTAGCGTGTCAAAGCGCCAAATTATTCGACAATAAACGCTTTTTTCCGAGTAGTGCATCGAAACCGCCATTTGTTTGATTTTGGGGTGCTCAATTTACTCAAATCTTCGACAACAAACGGAAGAACATCGAATTTACATCAGAATTTCCGTATACACTGAAACTGTCGGTGCTCGAAATCCTTATCAGGAGCAGTCAGCAAATATTGAATTATGCGTTCTCCCATGTCGGTCAGACTGCCGTTTTGTTCGTACCCCATTCTTTGGCCTCCAGGGAACTGCTCCCCGATAGCCTCACGGAACCTTTTCAGGATCTCAAGATACTCCTCATTCTTGATGCACAACATCTTACGTGGATTATCTATATCGTCACCGCACATAATACGATAACTATTCCCCATATTTACGGAGAACCAGAAAAACGGTTCATAAATTCCCGCTGTAAGATTCTGTTTCCTTGCGTTTTGGCTGCGTGTCATTGCGGAGAGATTCCATAGGCAACAGTTACGGTAATTGTTATCTAAGTGGTCAAGATTGATTTTGTCCCTTTGAAAGTCCTCCCGCATATTTCGTAATGCCATTGAGATACTTGTGAGATCATCTTTTGCTCCGTAATACTCGGCTGCCCACCTTAACTGGTATATGTATGGGTCAGATGTAATTCCGGCCTCTTGGCCTGCTTTGCTCACAACTGCACCGATCCTGCCATCCGCTTTCCAATGCCACGACCAAATGAGCATTTCCAAGATTGGCTTTATCATTTTTACCTTGTCTGTGTACGTCGGTAGCCTGTCGCTTAACCATAAAAACACCATATCGTCATGGCAATCAATTATCCGATTCTTAGTAATGCTCATGTTTACCCTCCAGTTTTTCGATGTCTATATATCTCACTCCTGGTGTATTTTTGTTTTAATTTGGCGGCACTGACAGCGTGGTATATTCAACCGACATTATGCAGACCTGCACATCTTTATCCTCCGCTTTACTTCCTCAGCCCCCATTAGATAAAGAACTTGCCCCCTCTAAAATCGTCCTAACCACCGTCTATTGTCGAACGTTTGGGTGCTTTTAGCTCTGTCAAATTTGTCGAGCTAAAATTTGCCCTGAAACAGGTATTTGTCCGTTTATAGTCGAGCAAATCCGGTAATTCTGGTTCCGTCAAATTTGTCGAGCAGTCAGACCTTTAATCCCGAAAAAACAGCGCAAATGCCTCAACTCGCTCGAAATTGTGTCCACCGTATAGGACTCTCGGGTTGATCACAATCAGCCGGTCTTCTGCGTTTGGGCTTGCTTTATTGGTCACAAAGGCGACGAAATGCCGCTGCTCTCCGTCAACATCGAACACAAGTGAGCACAAGTCCACTACCAGACGATGTGCTTTGGATACGGCATACCCCGTCTCATCGCAAAACTCTTTTAGTGTCATGGGGGCCACTCTGGATAGATCTGTCTCCTCTGGGTTGCGGCATAAAATGTTATACTCCACGTTAATAAATGCCAGAAGCTGGAATACACGACCAAGACAGCCCTGTTTGCTCGTCGGTGTTGCCCGGTAGAGTTTTTGCACAGATTGGATGTAAAACTTGGTAAGCCGCTCGGTAATGTATTTCTGCTTGCCACGGAAAAACGTGCCTTGCACAACCAAAGTCCCATCACATTCCTGGGTAATGTACCGACCGCTGACATTATCCCAAAATCGTTTTGCGGTAGAGTCGGAAACATTGAGCACAGCTGGGAGATCGGTAAGCGTCATTTTTCTCCGTTCGTTTAACATGAGGACACTTTTATAATTGAGGTGGCTCACCAGGTAGATTAGTCTGGTTATATCTTGCGGTTTGAGTCCCTCAAACTGCTCTGAGCGGCAAGCTGATAAATAAAACTTTCCGAGCGGGCCGTGGTCTATGCGCCGTAACTCTTTGGCATTACGCAGCTCCCAATATTTTTTACGTCGTTTCCGCTCTTCCTCATCGGTCATCTGGATACCTTGTACATACTCACCAGTTGCAATATCAATTGGATAGATGGTATCTTTCATTCACCATCACCTCCAGAGATTAGCCACTCGTCATCTTGCAGTCGCTTGTTAATCCATGCTTCCACGTCTTTGAGCGTCAGATTATACTCATACCCTGCCACAATATGATCTCCGTCAGAGATTTGGTACAAGCCTAAATCGTTCCCGATACTAATTGGTGTTCCTCCGCTTTGGGCTGTCGAAACTTTGAGACAATATCCCAACTCTCTGAGTTGCCGGCGTAGTTTTTTCTCAAGATTTTTCATGCTGATTCATCCTTTCATTATGAACGCAAAAAAGCCGAGAAGACATAAAGGTGCCACGTTTGTTCACCATTATGTTTCTCGACTTGCTGTAAGCGCCCCAAATACGGAACGCATTCATTATTTAATTTCTTTTATTATACCATATTTACAGCATAAACGCAAGCTTTTTTTCAAACTTTTACCTGCTCTTTTGATTGGAATCCTGAGCCTGCAAACCTTAAAAGTGAATCTTTGCTTAATAGTGTGTGGCTGCTCTTTTCTGTGTATACCGCTAAGACTGGGAAAAGTATTAAAACTAACGTATATTGAATTTGTATCAAAAGATATTGACTTCAGCACCTAAATCTGCTACAATCTCAGTATCAAACCTAACGAACGACAGAATAGATATAATTCGGAGAGGGTGGCAACTATGGCGATGTATGGATATGTCCGTATCAGCACGAAGAAGCAGAGCCTTGAGCGGCAAATCCGAAATATTAGGGCCGCATATCCAGAGGCGATGATCGTTGAAGAGGTGTACACCGGTACCAGCTTGAACCGTCGGGAATGGGGCAGGCTCCGGAACAAGCTCAAAGAGGGGGACACCGTAGTATTTGACAGCGTTTCTCGTATGAGCAGGACAGCCGACGAAGGAGTTGAAGCCTATTTTGAACTTTACGGCAGGGGCGTCAACCTCGTTTTCCTCAAGGAGCCGACGATCAGCACGACGGTATATGCGGCGGCGCTGAAAAATCGAACCTTGACCATCTCCCAGGACGGCAGTACCAGCGAGGGCAGATTGATACAATCCATAATAAGCGCACTCAATGACTATCAGAGGGAGCTTGCAGCCGCCCAGATACGGATTACATTTGACCAGGCCGAAAAAGAGGTGGAGGACTTGCACCAGCGCACCCGTGAAGGGATACAGACGGCCAGAGCACACGGTAAGCAGATAGGAGCGGTGCCAGGAAAAAAGCTGACCACCAAAAAGAGCGTGGAAGCCAAAGCGGTTATTATAAAGCACTCTCGGGACTTTGGAGGAGGGCTTGACGACGGTGAGCTAATGAAGCTAACAGGGCTTGCGCGGAATACTTATTACAAATATAAAAAGGAACTGAAATCAGAAAGCGCGGAGGAATAACCCCCGCGCTTTTTTATGGCCGCTGAGTTTGCACGAATATACACCGTAAAATAATGTATGATATGCACAGAAAAATAGTGTATATCTTGGCTGCTTTGCCAATAGACATACACTAATATTTAATGTATAATGATAATCAGAAAGAGGGAGGGAACGAAACCGGTCAAGGTGGACGCTGAGGCGAGAGCCGACCAAGAACACCAGACAAGAGCGGGACGGGATACGGAATGGGAAGCAGATGAGGCCACAGCCGCAACGCCCACCGCCACCGGGGACACTCCCCCAAAAATGAAAGGGGCCACTTACCATGAAGGAAACCACAAAGACAAGTAGGCTTGCCGGACAGCTTGAAAAACTGTATAACAAGCTCAATGCTGATTTCTTCAACGGGGAGCTGGAACCGCCAATCATCACAATTCAGAGTAGCCCCCGAACCTATGGACATTATACCCTTTATTCGGCGTGGAGCGTTAAAGGACAGGAGCGGCGGGAAATCAACATTGCAGCCGGGACGCTGGACAGACCGATTGAGAACGTGACAGCCACCCTCCTGCATGAGATGTGCCACCAGTACAACGCCGAAGTGCTCCATGCCCAAGACTGCAGCGGAAGCTCCAAGGCGTACCACAATAAGGCTTTTAAGGCGGCAGCAGAGGCCCACGGATTGATCGTTTCCCGCTCCGATAAATACGGATGGAGCCACACCGAACCGGGCGACAAGCTCATTGAATGGCTCATTAAGAACGATGTACAGGAGATCATGATGAGCCGCAACGACGTGACTGGGCCGAGAATTGGCGGGAGCGGGAATGCGGCCAACGGTGGAGCAAAGACCCCAGGAGCGACAAAAGGGCACTACCGCCGATATGTTTGCCCCGTGTGCGGTATGATCGCCAGAACTACCAAGGATGCTCGCTTGATCTGTGGGGATTGCCTCGCCCCCATGACCGAAAACTAAATGTTAACATCTAATAGGAGGGATCAGCCGATTGGCTGGCCCTTCTTTTTTTCCCTTACTCGGGATTTGTAGCGCTTTCGGCGGAATCATCTTCATATTCGAGGATGTCCCCAGGCTGACAGTTTAGCAGATGGCAAAGCCGCCCCATGTTAGGCCAAGATACAAGTGCCTCGTCTCTAAGCTGCTGGATGACGCTTTCACCTAAGAGCTTTTCGCGGCGGAGTTTATATGTGGAGTATCCGGCAGTTTTAAGAGCGGCCAACACATCAATTTTATACTTTACAGGCATAGTAACACCTTCTTTTTTGAGTTGGAGCGGGAGCAGTATATAAATGTGCACCTTTTCCATTGTCCTTATTATAATACGGACATACACTGAAAATCAATGCACAATATACACAATAATTTAATGTACGTTCTGGCGACTTTGCCAATAGACATACACTAATATTTAATGTATAATGATAATCAGAAAGAGGGAAATAAAACGTCAAACTTAAAGGAGGACTAAAAAATGTCTACTATCGAAATCATCAGCAAGATTGAAGCCCTGAAGGAATGGGAAGCCTTGGCCGAGGAAGCCGCTGCAGAGATTGAATCCCTGCGGGATGCCATCAAGAAGGAGATGGACGGTCGAGGCGTCGAGGTCATCGAGGTAGGACAGTACATCGCACGGTTTACCACGGTGCAGAGCAGCCGGTTCGACACTAAGCGGTTCAAAAATGAGCTGGGCGAGGACGTTTACAAGCGGTTCTGCAAGGAAACGATCAGCCGCCGCTTTACCATTAGCGGCTAAAGAAAGGGCGCATACCTGACGGCCTGGACAGCAAGACAGGTAGCACCCCGGTACCAACACCCACAGGGGGCGGGCAACCACAGTATAACATAAGCCCGCCCCCGGTTGCAAGCGCTTAAAGGAGGAAAGAACATAATGGAGCGGGACAGCATTATAACAGCATGGGAGAGTATGACCGGCAAAGAGCAACATGATACGATAGCCGCTTGCGTCTACCAGGTAGCACAGCGTGAGCACGGCGTACAGGCACTTTACCAGCACGGGCATAGCATAGATGAGTATATCAGCGAGGCGTGGTTGAAGCTCGCAGAGACGATGACAGCGGGCGAGGTGGAGCAGATCAACGCCCAGCGCCAGCAGGACGGCAAGAAGCCTATTACCCTTATTAGCATGGTATATAGGGCGGTAAGGGCAAGTATGAGCGCAGTGGTGAGGGCTGACAGGATACATGACAGCAGGGACGGCGGGGAGCTTGCCCCCGAGCGAGAGGCCGGGAAGGACAGCACAGAGGCCGTTATTATAGCGGTTGACCTTCAGCGGTTCATGGAACAGAGAGACAGCAGGGATAAGAGCATAGCGGCACTTATTGGCGAGGGATTGACGGAAAGGCAAATAGGAGAGGCCATAGGTATCAGCGGGCCAGCAGTGCATAAACGGATAGCGCGGATGAGAAAAGAATTGATTAAGGCCACGGCATAAGCTGAAGCCCAGCGGCGAGGGCTTGAAAATATCGCCGTACAATATACACAAATATTTAATGTATATTTAGAGATTGTGCCGATAGACATACATTAAAATATAGTGTATAATGATGATCAGAGCAGAAGAAAGGAGTATAAAGATGGTAGTAATAATTATCTATCTTGCGGTATTCGCTGGGGGATTTGGTGTGGTGCTACTGGAAGAGTGTCTGAAAGAGTATCGCCGACAGACGCGCGGACTGACTTTGGATGAGCAATTCCAACGGACTATGGCTGATCTTGACCGGGATGTTCGCGAGAACATCAATACGGGTGTTGTGAGACTGCGGCAGGAGTGCAGGAGGATGGAAGGACAAAAGCAGCGCAACGCCGAGATGCGACAGAAGTACCCGGAGTTGTACCAATAAATTATTAGGAGGTTTATGAAATGTACATCAAGAACAATATGACCGATACCGAGGGCTTTGCCTTGGATACTGCCCGCATCGGCAACACCAGCACCAGCAAAACAAAGATCGTACTACCCTATAATGGCTCGTTGCCTGTTGATCTCAGCGGTACCACCAGTGCGGCCATTGTCATCACGCTCCAGGTGGGGTTGACCGTCAACATCCTTTTGACCGTCGAGCGGGACAGGAGAAAATACCGCTATCCCGTCAAGGCCACGCCGGAAGAGATTGACCACATCTTGCAGTCCTTCTTTTTCGATGCGGACGGCCAAACCAGACGCAGCACCGGCCTGGATCGCTACAGTCTGGGACTCTGGCAGGGAAGCTACATTAACTGGCGTCGGCTTGTGCTGGAGGAACACGGGCTTGACAATCTTCTTTTCCAACTTGCCCCCGCTGCCGTCGAAAGAGTGTTGCAGCATATCAGACACAGCGAAACGGCATAACGCCTCAAAAGGCAAGCGCCCCCGGTTCGCGCCGGGGGCTTTGCTTTGCCGAGGGAGCAAGGAGAGGCCCGCCACACCGGGGGAGCCATCACATTTTCAAAACCACATTTTATCTGATATATGCTCCCAGTACCTTTCTTCTATTGCGTACCCTTAAAAATGTTCAAAAGTTAGGACTTCGAGCGGACGCCTCCTTATCCCAAGGGGGATATCTTACATTTCAGTAAAAAGGGACTCCTACCCACCCGCTCAATCTGCTCTTGGTTACGGCTCTACAATTTCGGCCTATCTGTATTGCTTTAGCACCATGTTAATAAGCTCAACCGCCTCTCCACGGGTTATCACATCGTCGGGGACAATCTCGGCACTGTCCTCAATCCATCCGAGAGCAACAGCCGTTTCAATGGCCGGCCTCGCCCATCCATCATATCGGATATGCTGTAAGGCGCATTCCTGCCGCTCCACAAAGCGCCCCAGCACGGTCAAGAGCTGTACCCATGTTGTCGGACTGTCAGGCGCAAAATATCCGTTGCCTGTACCTCCAACAACGCCAGCATCAGCCAGCGTCAGCACAAAGGGCGCATACCAAGCACTGGCATCCACATCGGTAAAGGAGCTGGATGGCACACTTAACGCAGCCACGCTCTCATCATCCAACAGCCGATATACTATGGTTGCCATTTGCGCACGTGAAAGTGAATCATCCTCATGGAGTAAGCCATCCCCATACCCTTGTAGTTTAGCCGAGCGAGATGTATCAATCACAGCGTTATTGCAAATCAGAGAGGGAGCGGGCTGCGGCTCTGGTTCAACGGGCTTTGTAGGACGCACTGGACGATATACAGGCGGCTCATAATCATCATCGCTGCTATCAGGCTTGTCCTGCGGCCCTTCAGGCGTTGTAGGCGATTCTTCAGGTTCAATGGGTGCATCTCCATCCTCGCCGTTATCGGGCTGTTCTGGCGGCTCTGAGGGTGTTTCGGGGGTGTCTGGTTCTTCATCGGGATTATCAGGTTCTTCAGGTGCAAAATACTCCGCTGCCTGTTCATCTGTCAAGAAAATTAGCTTTGCGGTACTTGCGTAATCGGTAAGCGGCAATACAATCTTTTCGCCTGTGGACTCTTCATAGTATCCTGTGCCGTCCCGCGGGTCATCGGTCATGGTCAGTATACCCAAAGATAGAATATCAGTACCAAACGTTTTATTTTCAATTTGGTTTTCACTAAATTGGCAATCGGTAATTGTCAGATCACCGCTACAATATACACCACCGCCTGAAACGGCTTTATTACCTGTAAAAATACAATTATCAAGTATAAGTGTACTGCTACTGTAAATTGCGCCTCCTTGAGTTAAAGAAGAATTATCTGTAAATCCACTATCCGTAATGGTCAAAGTAAGCCCATTAGTACATACTATTGCGCTTTTTGTAGCTCCATCAAAATAGCAACTATCAATTCTGACTTGATTTGGATAGTTTATTCCGCCATACGCATTTATGAAAGATTGCGTATTCATAGAATTGCCTATAAATTGACAATTCTTTATTTCAATAGCTGTTTCCCAGGATGAAACACAAATAATTGTAGAATCCGTTGGTTCCTCAAAAATGAACCCAGATATTTTTGCGCCATTATAAAGGCGGATAAGAGTACCTGAAGGATATGTATCGGATCTTATGATGACAATGCGCTTGTTTGTTTCCAATGTTACAGCGTCAAGCGTGATTTCTTCTGATATAGCAATGGTATCCCCATCCTTTGCGGCAGCAATAGCGGCTTGCAGTTCTTCCAGTGTAGAAACTGTGGGGGCTGTTTGATCTTCTTGATCTTGCGGCTGTTCGCCGCAATCTGTACCCTCTGCCGCAAATGCGCTTGTAGCCATAGATAGCACAAGCGTAAAAACAAGCAAAAGGCTTAACATCTTTTTCATGTTTGCATATCCTCCAGTTTTTGATTTTTCGCAGTCATGGAGGCTACAAGATTACTGATTGCTGCCGCCTCTGCGGTAGTAAGGCCGGATATATCCAGCATTCTTACATCTTGCCGCCCCAAAAGATAGTCAGTGCTCACACGGTAGAGATTTGCCAGCCGGATCAGTACATCATAAGAGGGTTGCCGTATGTCCGTCTCATATGCCGAGATTGCCCCCTTGGAAACACCCACCAACCGCGCCACTTGGTCTTGCCGCAGCCGCTTGTCCAGTCTCAGTTGCCTTAAACGTACAGAAAGATCAATAATCATGTGCATTACCTCCATGCACATGGTACAGGATAGCATATTATGAACAACTCACCGAAAACTACCGTCTACGATTGGAAAACACTGAAATATGGAGAAAAAGCCACCTCTTTCGAGGTGGCTTTTGATAATAAGATTTTTCAATTAAGATGCCTTTTCATTTACATCATTACAGAGAAGCAACTGGATGTGACCGATGGTATCGTTTGTATCATTTATAGTCCAACTTAACTTGATGTATATACCCTCTACCAGGCTCCAGCAACATTCATAATCGTGGAAGAGGGTCTCTGTGGTTTCGATTATTTTTCCGTGGGGGATATTTAGAGCGTTATCTATTTGTTCTTTTAATTCGTCCACGTCGTTAAGTGTAGCGATATACTCAGTTCCGAGAGTATAAGCATTTGTACCGTCGTAATAGGATTGCCCATCAGACCAAAAGAAATTGATTTGCCAGATTTTTTCATTCTCCGGGTAGAACAAAAAAGTTGCTGTACCTTCTAAGTCTCCCGCATTCGCAACACAGGATACTTCTTTTGCACCGCTTTTGTGTGTGAAAGTGGAAAAATCGCCACATTCTTTCCTAATTATCGTCAATAGTTGAGAGTAATGCTCATCTGAGCAGATGAGCTGCAACGGAATACCGTCAACAATAGAACATAATCCGTCACCAAACTGTGCTTTTATCCGCCGATTATAGTAGGATGCTTCGTCAAGCTCGGTAACAACGCCATCCACTTTTGATATTTCTACATAGCTTTTTGCAGTATTCCGATTGTATCCACCGAAGCTGTTTTGCGCAGAATAGTCAACAATAATCGTACCAAAATAGGCAGTATCATTTTCAAAACTTTCCCCGTCGAGATTCGCACTGTGTACTTGCAAGGACTCGGGATTTTTCAAGCGGTCTTTTAATGCTGTTTCCACTGCGGCAACGGCTATTTCTGTATAGCTGATGTCTTCTTGATTAGCTCCCGAATTAACATTACTTTCTGCGCACGCTGAACATAAGAGAAGTAACACGGAGAGGGCACAACAGAACCAGGCGAACCGTTTCGGGTTTATCATGGGCGTCTCCTTTCACCGTTTGATAGCGGTTTGGATTTATACCATAATTATAGCTTCTTTCCACCTAAAGTCAACTTTTGGTTTATCTAAAGTCTCCTAAAAGCGATTTCTTCGCTGGTACACTATTGGCGGGAGGGGGAATAGCTTATGGTTGACTGCTCTGAAAAACTGCGGGCACTCCGTGAAGCAAGAAAATTGACACAACTGCAGGTAGCAAACAGGGTCGGCGTCTCAAAAACCATGATTTCTGCTTATGAGACGGCAAGCAAAGCTCCCTCTATTGAAGTTTTGATTCGCCTTTCACGGTTATATGGTGTTAGCGTTGATTATTTGGTTTGCGTGGATGCTCCAAAGGTTGTTGACGTGTCAACTCTGGACGATGATACGGTTGCCTTGGTATCGGCACTCGTGGGAAAACTAAAGGGCAGAACTGAGTGAGCAGCGATTATAAAGGGATGCTTTTGGCATCCCTCTTTTTTCGTCATAGCCTCTATTTGACACGGGGAAACAGGGCGTGTATAATATATAATGTGCTACCATCTGATGTGTATTCAAAACGGCACGGGAGTTACCCCAAATTTTACCCCATTTGCCTATCCTATGACGGGGTAAGATAAAACATGATGGAAAGTAAAATCCAGTGTTATTAGGGGATCGAGGGGAAGATGAGGCGTGATGAAACATGACAAAGTTGTGCTCTTCAAAATCCCCACGATGAAGCCGCTGGACATGCCCAAGAAGGCCGACAAGGCGGAAGCCGCTCCCGCCGAAGTGAAGAAGGAGAAGGTCATCGACTTCTCCAAGGTCGAGATCGAGCCGCTGTTCGCTGACCAGGTCGACTTTGACACCTTCTCCAAGTCTGACTTCCGCGCCGTCAAGATCAAGGCGTGCGAGGCGGTGAAGAAGTCCAAGAAGCTGCTGCGGTTTGTGCTCGACGACGGCACAGGCGAGGATCGCATCATCCTCTCCGGCATCCACGAGTATTACGAGCCCGAGGAGCTCATCGGCAAGACCGCTATCGCCATCGTCAACCTGCCCCCGCGCAAGATGATGGGCATCGACTCCTGCGGCATGCTCATCTCCGCCGTGCATCACGAAAACGGCGAAGAAAAGCTCCATTTGCTGATGGTGGATCCCCACATCCCCGCCGGCGCAAAGCTGTATTAAAAAATAACGAAAAAGAGTTCTCTCGGCAGAGGGAGCTCTTTTTTGTGCCAAAGGCACGGGGAAGCAGCGCCGTAGGCGCTGCACGGGATAAGGGGGCCATTCTCTCACGTGAGAGAATGGCCCCCTTTGACCCCTAAGAGAACACAAGGGGCTCAGCCTGCGGAATCGGGTGTCTGCTGTTTTTTTGCTGCGATACAATTTGGCTTGCTCCTATTATCCGCTGCCGCTCTGCCCATCTTGTAGAAGTACAGCCTAATTTCTGTCTACTTTGGATTTGTACGATCTTGCTGATGCCTGCCAAGGCGGCGTTGCTGCGCTCGCCACATTTTAATAGAAAAAACGACCGCGTCAGCGGTCGTTTTCGTTCTTTTTATCAGTTCGTTCCAGAAGATAATCGACGCTGACGCCATAAAAATCAGCGAGCGCGCACAAAACGTGCGGCGGCAGCATTCTTTCGCCGCTTTCATAATATGCGTATGTGCGCTGCGGAACGTTGATCGCTTCGCCGACCTGACGTTGTGTCAAATCGGCATCCTCCCGCAAATCGCGGATGCGCCGGTATCTCTTCACGTTTATCACCAAACACAGTATACGTAGAACAAATTATTCTATTGAATTTTTGAATATTCTGTTCTAAACTATAAATGAGGTGATGAAGATGACGACGTATAAGACACTATATCATTTGATGGTCCAAAATATGAGCGAGGCCATCGACCTTTATGATGCGGGCAAAGGCATCCTTGCCCGCGAAGTCCTGAAAAAAGCCTTGTTAGACGCAGAAGAGCAAGTCATTTTACAAGACATCATCCCCGATGAACCTATTGGCAATGGCGATCCAGCAGAAAGCTAAAAAAGCGGCACCCCAAAGCGGCGAGCGCAGCAATGCCGCACCGTCAGAAGCACGGGGTGGATAATCCAAAAAGGAGGAGCTGCGCCCCTCCCTTTTGGTCGTTAGGGGGTGCAGGGGGCGAAGTCGAAACGCCCCCTGCCTTTCTCTTGGGGGATTCAAAGGGGGAAGTTCTCTTTTGAAAGAGGATCTCCCCCTTTGCCCCGTGCAGCGCCATCGGCGCTGCCTTTTCCCTTCGGTTTAGCCGAACAAAACCGGCTTAGTAACCTCCTTGAGCCACTCCAGCTCATCCCCACTCAGATACGGCGAGATCGCCGCAAAGACCTTAGCGTGATAAGCATTCAAAAGCTCCACATCGCGCGACGAGAGCAGCGACAGATCGATCGCATCGCGGTCATACGGCACGAGCGTCAGCGGTTCGAGCGCAAGGAAGCGGCCGTACTCATTGACCTCAGCCTCGCGTACAACGACGAGGTTCTCAATGCGCACGCCGAACTTGCCGGCAAGGTAAATGCCCGGCTCGTTCGAGAAGATCATGCCCTCTTCAATGACGCAGTGGCGCTTCTGGCGCTTCACATCCCAGTGTACGCGCTCAGGGCCCTCATGCACGCCGAGGACGAAGCCCACGCCGTGGCCCGTGCCGTGGTTGAAGTCGAGGCCCGCTTCCCACAGCGGCGTGCGGGCCAGCATGTCAAGGTTTTCGCCCATGCAGCCGTGCAGGAACTTGGCCGCGCCCAGCTGTATGTGTCCGCGCAGGACAAGCGTGTAGATGCGCTTTTCCTCGTCCGTGAGCGCCGAAAACTTTACCAGCGCTTGCTGGTTGTGCACCAGCGCCATACCCAGCCCGACCGGGATGGCCGGCTGCGTGCCTGCTTTGTGCAAATGTTTCACCTTCCTCTGTGTCCGGTTTCGGAGCGGGTGCTCCCTAACCATAGTATGGCACAGATGGAAAAATAGAATACATCAGCCCAGATCGAGCACCTGCCGCGCGGCGTAGCCATCGGCGCGCAGCGCGCCGTCGAGCAGCTCGTAGCGCGTGATGTCCAGCCGCACCGCGTGCAGCATCGCGGGCATCTGCTGCAGCTGCTGCAGCTGCTTTGCCAGCGCCGCGGCATGGCGCAGGCGCAGCGCATAGCAGGCAAAACAGCGCGCGCCGCCCTCGGGGATGTGCTCCAGGCCTTTTACCGCGGCGTAAAA
>OHIC01000439.1_pt1 | contig 27011 bp, 29 predicted proteins | sample 1568171 | NCBI WGS metagenome assembly OHIC01 (sample SAMEA3879506, study PRJEB24766) | human gut metagenome | biome: human-associated habitat; feature: feces | place: USA | collected 1985/1987
CAGGATACTTTTTTACAGTGTATGAAAGTATCTGAGGGGTTATGATAGGGATTGGCACTACTTCAGAAGTTTTTGCATCCCCATATCATCCGCTTATTCACAATTATTTTTTCATCGTTCTTGACAGATAAACAGCTTCTTGCTGCTATACCGGATGAGAAATGGATTTTCAGCATGATATTATTGCCTTCATAGCTCAGAGATAAGTAATAGCCGTCTTCATTATAAGCCTTATAATAGTTTTCTCCCTTATCATAATCAACATCAAAGCCATAGTAAGGTTATCTTTATTCATAGCTTCTTTCGACAGTCTGGCAATCATCTGATTTGCCCTTTCAATCAGTTCAGCCATTTCCGTCTTCTCTTCCTTTAGTTTCTGCACCCGGTATTCCAATGCCTTTTTCATTTCAGTATCAGGAGCATCAATAATCATTGTAATTTCTTTGATTGAAAATCCCAATTGCTGATAAAATTTGATTTGTGCAATTCTCATTTCAGCATCCTTGTCATACAGTAAATGTCCATACTTATTTCGACCTGACGCTGTTACAAGTCCTGCCTTTTCATACCCTTGCAGTGCCCTTCTGGATACCCCAAGGGGTTCACAGATTTCCCGTAATGTCATGCCATTTTTTACCTTCCCTTTCTAGCCTAAATCTGCACGTAATGTGCAGTCAAAGGCTTTATTTGGAAGAACCGGATATATTTCCTTTCTTCCCTTTAAGGGAATGTTTTTTTCGCGAATTTTACGCTCCTGCCTGGCTGACACGCATGCCAAAGAATCTCTTGCATTCTCTGTTTAAAATACGTATAATATTAGCAATAATAGTACGCTTTTCGGTCAAATGACTGTATAAGAAAAGGAGGAACATTTCATGAAATTAACAAAAATCGAACAGGTAAATGAGTTTCTTTCTATTGTCGACAGTTGTAAGGGGGACGTAACTTTAAGATCCTTAGACGGTGATATTTTTAATCTAAAGAGTAAGCTTTCCCAGTACATTGCCATTGCTGCATTGCTCGGACAGCATGGGGATGAGCTTGAATTGTTCTGTTCTGACAGGGAAGATGAAGGCAAGTTCATGCAATTTTTAATGGAAAATCCCAGTATATAATAAATCTTTATAGCAAAAACTGCCCGGATACTTCGTTCTCAGAAATATCCGGGCAGTTTTTAGTTGATAGCATGGAATTTTTATTTTCTATCACAGGTCAATTTTACAGCAGCTGCAGCAGTCTCCGGTTCCTGCGATAGCAGAATACTCTGTCCGACAACATCTCCTCTTCTCCATAAATGGCATTGATGTGTTGCACAGATGTTCTGATTTCCTCTGCATTGACGCAGGCTACCGGATGAATCATTGCCTCATGCAGACTTGGGAATACTACATAATAATCGCCACGCATTTTTTCCGCAAGAATATCTTTAACCCCAGGATAAAAAAAAGCTGCTGCTCCGTTGATCCGTCCTGTTGTTGTCAGGAGGTATCCAGTCCTTCCCTCCATAGGATTCCATGGAGCAATCTTTGTCGGCCGCCCCTTCTCATCTGGGAGGAACACACCCTCATAATAAGGGAACCCGGGGCGTCTGTCACTACCCAGGTACAGTCTCGGCGGCATTTTACGGCTACTATTCATAAAAGCTTCCATGATCAGTTGATCCTCTGTCCGTTCCCACGTCATTATCCTGTTGCGGGATAATTGCATTGTCAGATTGTCTGGGTTCCCTTCGCAGATAATCAGCTGAAGTACCAGTGCAATATCTCCAATCTTACGATGGATTGCATTTTCAAGCGTGTGCCTGTGTCTTTCAAAATTTACTGGTTGTATCCTCATATGACCTCTGCAGACAGCATAACTCAGACTTTCCTCTGTAAACGACACATCTTTTTTCTTATCTGATTCTTCAAGACCTGCTGAGATCTCCGGCAGAATACTTTGCCACCCTTCCTGTCTGTATCTTTCGTATAACGGTCGTACCGGCCAGTACTGTATCTGCTCTTCCCTTTTTAAACTCCACATGGCACATAACATATCTTCCCGGATGAGAATATTCTCTCTTCCATACATATGGCGATTCATAACACTCATGATATGCACTGCCATGGGATCCGAGCAAATCATTTGCCGCTCCAAAAGGCGTATTGTTTTATTCTGCGCCGTCTCCATATTCTGCACGTTCCGGCACAATGCTTTTTTAAATTCTTCGTATGTCATTTATCCCCCATATTCAAAATTAGTCTGTTCTGCAAATTCTCCTGAATTTGCGTACAAAAATAAAAAGAATCGTTCAAAAAATTGGAAATTCCGACCGAATGGTCTGTTAAGAATGCTTATTTTTCTGAAATGAAAACATATAGCTCTGAATAACTACAGACTATCATAGCGTTCCCGCTTTGTCTATATGCGTTTTTACCAATGATATCTTTTGTTTATTTTCACTAACGGGTGGGCTCAGAAACGTGCGCCGCAAGGCGCACATAGAAAAAAAGCCTTGCTTTCCATGAAAACAAGGCTTTTTAATGTCAAATATTCAAATATATCCGACTGTCTGCTACACAACCCGTCTCACTGCAAGAATGGGACGATAATTTGCATTGCTGACCTTAATGCCGGTACGCTGGGTGCTGGCATGTACAATCAATCCTCCGCCGATATACATTGCCACATGTCCATCATAACAGATCAGATCTCCCGGCTGTGCACTGCTATAATCCACACCGGTACCGCAGCTTCTCTGCTCATAGGAAGTACGGGGAATACTGTAACCGAAGTCACTGTATATCCGGAAGGTAAATCCGGAGCAGTCTGCACCATTGGTCAGGCTGGTGCCTCCCGCCACATAAGGGTTGCCTATGTACTGGCAGGCATATTTTGCCAACCGCTTACCCATATCGCTGCCGGATGCATTTTCGATCACAGAAGTATAATTCGTGGTCGTATAGCTTCCGGTGGCTGCTGCGGTGTTGCCGCGCTGTGCCTGTGCCTGCAGCTGTTTTAACTGTTTCTGTTCCTGCTGCAGCAGTGCCTTGGCCACGGAAGCCTCCTGCCTTGCCTTTTTGATCTCCGCATCGTAATTGGCAGATTCCTGTTTCTTCTTCGCCAGCATGACATCCAACTCTGACTTCTGGCTTTCCAGATCTGCCTTATCCGCCTCCAGCTGGTCCTTATCGGCCTGCAATTGAGTCTTCTCTTCCTCTAACTGATTCCACAGTGCCAACACCTGCTCCTTAGTCTCTTCGTACTCCTGAAGCTTCTGACGGTCGTATTCGTAGACACTCTCCACGAAATCCATGCGGTTCAGCATTCCGCTTAAGCCGCCGCCCTGAAATAACAGGTTTACATAATTTTCGGAAGAATCATTTTCATACATCATGCGCATGCGTGTGATCATATCGTCATGTTGTTTCTCTTCCTGTGCCTTGGCAATATTGTACTCTTCCTGGGTCTGATCGATCTGTACCTGCTTGTCGGAAAGCTCCGTCTCCTTTGCGGCAATCTCATCCTCCTTCATACCGATACTGGTCATGGTGTTGATGATCTCCGCATTCAGGTCATCAATCTTCTCCTGCACCAGATCCTGCTCATCCTGCAAGGAATGGATCTGGCTGTTGATGTTATTCAGCTGGTTCTGATGATTGTTGATGTTGTTCTGCAGTTCACTCATGGAAGGTGCCGCCTGTACCGTCTCCGCAGGGGATTCCCAGACGGAGCCGGTGGCAGTCAGCGTTACCGCTGCCAGAAGAAAAGCACTCACAAGTCTTCTCTTCACGTTATTCACTTTTCTGCCGGCGGTTGTTTTTTTCATAAATATCTAAATACTCCATTTTCCCTATATCCGGAGTACCCCATTCGCAAAATCGCATCTGCGATGCTTGCCTTTTGCTCATGTGGTTACTTCGTAACATACATTTTGTCAGATATGCTTATGTATGCAAGCATCCAACGCATATCTTTCAAAATGATACGTTACTCCGGATATATTACAAATCACAATTATTTACAGTACGAGGGAAGGGAATAACATCTCTGATGTTGCCCATTCCGGTGATATACATTACGCAACGCTCGAAGCCCAGTCCAAAGCCTGCATGGCGTGCAGAGCCGTAACGGCGCAGATCCAGATAGAACTGATAATCTTCCTTGTTCAGTCCCAACTCTTCCATACGCTTCTCCAGGATCTCCAGGTTGTCCTCACGCTGGCTGCCGCCGATGATCTCGCCGATACCGGGTACGAGGCAGTCCATAGCTGCTACGGTCTTGCCGTCTTCGTTCAGCTTCATATAGAACGCCTTGATCTCCTTCGGATAATCGGTTACGAATACCGGTCTCTTGAATTCTTTCTCCGTCAGGTATCTCTCATGCTCGGTCTGCAGATCACATCCCCAGAATACCTTGTAATCGAATTCATCGTTGTGCTTCTCCAGGATCTTGATCGCCTCAGTGTAGGTTACATGACCGAAATCAGAATTTACCACATGCTGTAATCTCTCGATCAGTCCCTTATCTACAAACTGGTTGAAAAATGCCATCTCTTCGGGAGCATTTTCCAATACGTAACGAATGACATACTTTAACATGCTCTCTGCCAGGATCATATCATCCTTCAGATCCGCAAAACAGATCTCCGGCTCGATCATCCAGAACTCAGCCGCATGACGGGTGGTGTTGGAATTCTCCGCACGGAAGGTGGGACCGAAAGTATATACGTTCTTAAATGCAAAAGCATAAGTCTCTACATCCAGCTGTCCGCTTACGGTAAGGTTTACCGGTTTGCCGAAGAAATCCTGTGTGTAATCTACTTTTCCGTCCTCGGTCTTTGGCACATTGTTCATGTCCAGAGTCGTTACCTGGAACATCTCACCGGCACCCTCACAGTCACTGCTGGTGATCAGAGGGGTATGCACATAGACAAAGCCTCTCTCCATGAAGAAGGTATGGATCGCATAAGCGATCAGGGATCTGACACGGAACACTGCCTGGAAAGTATTGGTACGTGCTCTTAAGTGAGAAATGGTACGCAGATACTCGAAGGAGTGTCTCTTTTTCTGTAAAGGATAATCTGCAGTAGAAGGTCCTTCCACGATCACTTCTGCTGCCTGCATCTCAAATGCCTGTTTTGCCTCGGGGGTAGCCACGATGGTACCGCGGATCACAACAGCTGCACCGACATTGATCTTGCAGATCTCCTGGAAATTTTCCAGTCCGTCGCCGTATACTACCTGTAACGGCTCAAAAAAAGTTCCGTCGTTGATCACCAGGAAGCCGAAGTTCTTGGAGTCACGATTGTTCCTTACCCAGCCGCCTACGGTGATCTCCTTGCCGATATAGACGTCTTTTTCCCGATGAAGTTCTCTGATGTCTGTTAATTCCATAATCTTTCCTATCCGCACGCTGCGACGTGCTCTATCTGAACCGGCCCGCATCCTATTCGCCGGTCGCATACTGTTCGTATCAATAAAATTTAGTTATTGGTGATCTGTGCATTTTCTACCAGATAATCCAACACCTTGTCGTAGAGGAAATACTCTCTGTAGTCTTCCCTGGAGGTCTCTCCGATATACTCCGAGGTGGTGTCATAACCGGATGCTGTTGCGCGGTCCTGAAGCATCTGATCCAGTTCTTCGTCACTGATGTTCAGATTCTCTTTGTTCGCCACTGCCTGCAGGGCAATATCCTGCTTTGCGCTCTGCTCAGCATAGGTAGACAGGAAGGTTGCCAGATCCTGTCCATAATAATACTGGGTAAATGTGTCTGCGTCCACGCCGTAAGCAGACGCCATGGAGGTGATGCTGCTCTCTGCGGCATCGGAATATTTCTGTACCAGTGCTTCCGGTACGGAGGTAAAAGTGTTGTTTGCCATAAACGCATCCATCACTGCCTGCTGTACATTGGTCTCATAATTCTGCTGTGCATTCTCATTCAGATAATCATAAGCGTACTGACGGAGTTCTTCCTCGTTCGTCACACCATCGATACCGAAATTGCTGATGACTTCATCACTGAATTCCCCATCCTGTGCGGGCTGAATATAATTTACCGTCACCGTAAATACCACAGCCTGTCCTGCCAGATCAGAATTTCCATAGTTCTCCGGGAATGTAAGATCCAGATCCACTGTCTCGCCGGGCATCACGCCGATCAGTCCATCTTCGAATCCGGCAATAAAGCTTCCGGAACCGATGGTCAAATCGTATCCCTGTGCGGTACCGCCGTCAAATGCCACATCATCCTTTTTGCCTTCGTAATCAATGTTTACGGTGTCTCCGGTCTCCACGGCACGATCCATGATACCGCCGTTCTCCGCGGTAATATTTCCATAATATACATTATTGACCAGAGTGTCCCACTCGTCCTCATCTACTTCCACAGTGTCTACGGATACTGCCAGTCCCTTGTACTCGCCCAAGGTCACATATTTGTCCACATCCATATCCTTCAATGCGGTGCTTTCCGTTCCGGCGTCGGTCGCTGCACCAGTGCCATCTCCTGTATCCTTTGCTCCGCAGCCTGCCAGCATACATACACTTAAAATTGCTGCCAGAAGTCCTAATGTCTTTTTCTTCATTGTGTTACTTCCTATACCTTTCTATTACTGCCATTTGTGCATAAATGCATCATAGCACCGCCCATTATAGCACATCCTCCGGGCTATAACAAGGGTGACAATAACCGGCAGATCTGCTCTTTGATACGGATTTTCAACCTTCTGGCCACATAATAATCCCGGGTGATCTGGCGGCAGACTTCCAGGTCTTTTTGAAAGATATCCACCATTTCCTGTGCTTTTTTCTCATCGTAGATCACCGCATTTACTTCAAAATTCAACGCAAAGCTGCGGATATCCATGTTCGCCGTCCCATAGCAGAGCACCTTTCCATCCACGATCATGCCCTTACTGTGGAGAAAGCCGTTATTGTAAGTATAGCAGTTCGCTCCCGCCATGACCATATCGCCGATATAGGAATAGGTCGCCCAGTACACAAACGGGTGATCCGGCATACACGGGATCATGATATTTACTTCAATTCCGGATTTCACCGCGATCATCAGCGCATTCAGGATCGCCTCATCCGGGATAAAATACGGTGTCTGGATATAGATACTTTTTTGTGCCTTATTGATCAGGCGCAGATAATTGTCATGGATCTGCTGGGTCGTCTTATCCGGTCCACTGCTGATGATCTGCATATCACAGAAATCCCTCGTACCGGCTTCGATCCCCCGGAACAATTCCGGGCGCAAAAACAGGTTCTCTCCTGCCGCATAATTCCAGTCTAAAATAAATCGCACCTGGAGCCCCAGTACCGCACTGCCGCAAATCCGCAGGTGGGTATCTCTCCAGTGTCCGAACTTTTCATCCAGATCAATATATTCCTTTCCGACATTAAATCCGCCCACGTAAGCCACTTTATTGTCAATGACCACAATTTTCCTGTGGTTGCGGTAATTGATACGAAGCTGAAGCCTCCGCAGGATCGCCGGGAAAAATTCCGCGGTCTGCACGCCCTTTTCGTTCAGCCATTTCCAGTAGCTGTGCCGCACAGACCGGCAGCCCATGGCATCGAACAGCACCCGGACCTCCACGCCCTGTGCCGCCTTCTCGATCAGAATATCCTTGATCTGATTGAATAATACGTCGTTTTTAATAATGTAGTATTGGATATGGATAAAATGCTCCGCATTCCGCAGATCTTCCATCAGTGCCCGGAACTTCTCATTGCCGTCGATGAAGATATCCACATCGTTGTCCTTCGTCAGCATGGCTTCTCCGGCCTCCAGATTATACATGACCAGATCCTCATATCCCCGGATACTGTCATCCATTTCCTGGACATCCCGGGATCTCAGCCGGTACTCCTGTTGTCTTATATCTTTGCTGATGTGATCCTCCACCTCTTTGATCCGGAACATTTTCCGCTTGTGCATATCCTGCCCCAGTAACAGATAGAACACGAATCCCAGTACCGGTATAAAATACAACAAAAGCAGCCATGCCCACACGCTCTTCGGATCCCGTCGCTGGAAAAACACGATCACGATGGCAAATAACATATTAAAAAATACCAGGTGGCTGCAGAAAAAATCTATTCCTGTCTTTACGATCTCAAATGCTTCACTCATAATACTGCCCCTTCAGATGAAAAACATCCCTTTTCCTCAATATATCATAATACAAACCTTCTTTCCAGCAAAAGAGACTGATAAATGCCGAAAAATCAACATTCTCAGTCTCTTCTATCTTTTGTATTCAAGCCGGCGGTCTCCCGGCAGTGATGTTTTATCCCTCTGCGATGAGCATTCTCTTTCTATCCCGATCACAGAATTCAATCACATAGGAACAATCCTGCAGATTTGCCTTCAGCTGTGCAGTACAACCCTGATGTTCCCATACAAAGCAGATCCGGGATCCTTCACTGCTTACTTTGATCCGGCTTTCTTCCGAGAACGCCGGGCAGGAATTCCGGAATCGCAGCAATTCCAGTTGCTGCTTTACAATCGGCTTACTCAAACCGCTGCATGCCTGTGCTGTCGTCAGATTTGTCCGATTGATCTCCTTATGTCCTCCGGGACCTGCCATCTTCACCGCTTCGTAGTCGTTCTTTCCGGCGAACAGATCCAGATACCAGATCTGCGGTTTGCCCGGCATAAATATCTGCAAGGCTCTCGCAAGGAGCATCTTTCTCTCATCTTCGCCCAATGCACTGAAGTAGGTTGCATTCACCTGATAGTAAATGTTTTTCTGACCGTGAAGATCCTTCACATATCCCCCACGGGAGACAATAATGTCGATCAGTTTCTGAATCCGGTCCTCCGCCAGAATTCCTTTGAGATCCAACAGTGGAATCCCATCGTGACAGCCAAGCATATTCACGGTTCTGATATTTTTATCGATCAGCTCCTGTGCCCATCCGGCCAGATGTTCTCCGTTTCCCGATTCCAGGGCATCTATAATGAGTCCCGGCAGAAAGAAGTCATAGGTGACATATCCCTGCTCTGCTATCTTCTCATATATTTTTTCACTATAGCTTTCATGGATCTCCGGCAGAAGTTCCATACCGTACGGTTCCGCAATCTGTTTTATTTTGTCCAGCAGCTCCCAGGTGTCCGGCTGATTCAAAAAATTCCGTTCTCCCGGTTTCTTCGGTGCATAGGCAAATGCATCCAGTCTCACAATTTTAGCACCATACCCCGCCAGTGTCTTTAACACTTCACGATAGTACTCCCATACTTTTGGCGACTGAATATTCAGATCCATCTGTCCGAGATAATACCGATGCTGCTCCATGTAATTCCAGACCGTTGTAACCTGTTCTTTTGTCAGCCTTCCTGCTTTTCGCTCCAGAACGATTTTCTGTAAAATGTCTGCCGGCTTTTTTCCTTCCGGGCAGCCCATGGACAGTTCCTGTGCAATAATTTCCGCCTGCATATATTGCAGATCGGCAGCTTTCATCAGTTCAGGAGCATTAACCTCAGGGTAGTTCACTTCCTGATAAAAAGTATTCCAGTAAGGAATCTCTCTCCCATCCGGAAAACGTACCATAAGAATGGGGAGTCCCGGCTTCCGGAAAAACATCTTTTTCAGATACTTTTCTTCCGGAAGGATATATCCCTGCTCCGTCATTTCTCCGCAGTCCTTCCAGAATTCATTCCAATTAATGAAGAAATCCTTGTACTCCGATTCTTCCCCTTTTGCAATGATATCCTGGAATTGCTTCGACAACACTGAAGCATGATTCAGGATAAAATCCAGCTTCAATTCAATCCCGAGCTTTTTTATTGCTTCCAATGTTTCGCCGGAAGCATACATCTTATTCAGAGAATAATCAATCACGGAAAAACCTCTGTCCAGATCCGTATGGTACAGACTGGGCAGAATATAGCAGGAAGAAAATGCTCCCTCTGCCTCTTCCGTTTTCAAAAAATCTACAACATCATCCAGGGTTCCGCCCAGACTATCCGGGTAGAGATTCAACATCGGTCCTATGTTCATAACATCTTTCCTTTTTATTTCTGAAGCTTTGGAACAAATTGCGCATATTCCTTCCGGTCTAACACTGTTCCGTCCCGGGTAACAATAAGTTTTGCCTTCTCAGCCTGCTTTTTCAGCATTTTTTGCTCAATATCCAGTACCATCATTGTAAATGGGTTGTCTATCCATTGATCGCGGTTTCTTTCCAGGCGGCACTGCAATGTCTCCCGGGGGGTACTGTCAAGGTAGATAGGGATATCCACACCGCTGTAGTATTCACTGTTGCTGTGTGTCCACTCCACCAACAGCACTTTTATTCCGGTGAAATCCTTCTCTTCATACCACAGTTCTGTCTCTTCGCGTCCCATATGTCTGACCCATAGCTTTTCTCCGCCGGCTTTAAACGCATGAACCAGTCTGTTTACTTCCTCAAAATTAATTTCCTTTTCCGTGCCAAGATAATTTTCCAGAGCCCTTCTGCCGTTTCTGAGATAAGACTCATACCATGGATATTTCCCGACATGTTTTTCATCCGCATCATTTCCGGCTTTTTGAAATTCCTGAATGATTGTACATCGTTCTTCTGTATAAGTCTGCTCTTTCAGCATTCCCACAATTGCATTTTCTCTGAAAATCTGTAGCCGCTCCGCATCATTGTACTTGGGAATTCTATGCGGATAAGCATCTCCGGACAAAATGTAGTTTTCTATTCCTTTTTCCTTCAGGAAGCAGGAAAGTAACAATGCCGTCACTGTTTTTCCGGATCCGGAGCCTCCGCTTACTGCAACGACTACTTTTTCGGAACGTGTCTCCTTCGCACAGTTTTCAATCATGGGGAGCAGCTTTTGCATCAGTTTTTCTGCCAACGCAGTATCATATATTTTCAGTAGCTCCTTTGATGACGGTTCTGCTTCACTTTCCATTATGGTTCCTTTTTCTATCATATCTGTTCCTTTATCGTCATTATTTTACTTTGTGGACTCCCGGTCGATCAGTTCTACCGGAAATACAACCTGGGATGGAACCTTTTCACTCTTTACTTTTTTCACAATCGCTTCTATGGCATATTCGCACATTTCCCGAACCGGCTGATGAATGGTCGTAATGGAAGGATACGTCAGTGTGGAAATCCAGGTATCATCGAATCCCACAATAGAGATATCCTCCGGAACACGTTTTCCCATTTTTTTGCATGCACGGATAATATTTGCAGCCATTACATCACTTGTTGCAAAAATTCCATCCAGATCCGAATTTTTTTTCAATAATTCCAAAATATTGTTGCCGAATTCTTCTGATAAGGGAGCCAACCTGTCTGTATAAACCACACGTCCACTGATTTTTTTATTCTCGCAACACTTCATAAATGCCTTTTCTCTGCTATATGCAGGGATATTTTCCTTGGTAGGCTGATTAAAAATCGCGATATTTCTGCATCCGGCATCAAACAGCCGGTTAGCCGCCAAAATACCACCCTGATAGTTATCGCAAAGAACTGCCGGAATATTTTCCGCAATTTCTCTCTCAAAAGAGATCAGTGGACAATTGGAATCCAGACGTTCCATCGTCTCTCCGATATGGCTGCACACAACAATTCCCAGAACTCTGTGAGAATAGAGCAGATCAATATACTGTAATTCTTTTTCCCTGCTGTTCTCGGAAATACAGACCATTATTTTGTAGTTGTGTTTTGTTACATAGTGCTCCAGCCAGTGAAGGACCTTACTGAAATAAGGATGCTCTACGGATGGAAGAATCACCCCGATATAATCACTCTTCTGCCGGGATAAATTTCTCGCCATTTCGTTTGGCATATAGTTCAGCTTTTTCATGGCAGAATATACTTTTTCTCTCGTCTCTTCACTGATGTATCCACGATTATTCAATACTCTGGATACCGTTGTGTAGGTCACTCCTGCTTCTGCAGCTACATCTTTGATTGTTGGCATATTCCCTTCCCCTTATCTTACTTTTTTGCATCAGACAGTAACGGAAAGTCCGTCGTAAGTCAACAGGAACCCCTCCTGATCTACCAGTCTTTCATATTCCTGCGGAATCATACCGCACATATGAGAATAATGATTCAGATAATATTCCGTATCCGGTGTCACTGCATGCATTCTGCGGAGTCTCTCCCGCAGCTCTACATTTTCCCGAATTCCCATATGCGTGTCACCATCCAGTATACCTCTGCAGGTATCCATACTGACGACGTCAAATTTTATGTTCTGTTGTTCTATAAAATCCAGTGTTTCCTCCGACAAAGCCCCCGTATCATTTGCATACAATAAGATCGATCTTCCATCCTCGATCACAAAGATCAGAGCTTCCTCATCCAGCTTGTGATATGCCTTTAAAGGTGTAAACTTCAAATGACCTATCCGGAATGGTTCAAACTTTTGAATCCGGTGAAATCTCATCCTTGTCAGATCTACATGTGGATCCTTAGCTATTATCTCCATAATACCATCCCGAACCGCATCATTGCCATAAATTTCCATTACTTCTTTATCTTTTTTTGAATCACGGATGCCATTTCCCGCAGTCGGAAGCATATTTCTGTAGTATTCAGGTGATCGGAATGGGAATGGGTAAATACCACATGATTCACCTCCGATAAATCCACATGGCTGTTAATGCATTGTGAAAAGATATCCGGGGACAGGTCTATCATCACCTGATCTATCAGAGTACAGCTACGTGTCTTTACATTTTTTCCCAACAACATTCTTACCTTACGACATGCTTCACACTGGCAGAAAATACTGGAGAATCCTTCTGCTCCGCCTGTTCCGAGATATCTGATTTCCACTTTATCACCCCTTAATTCCGCTGGATGTCACAGATGTCACAAACTGCTTCTGAAATACCAGGAATAATATCATCGTAGGAATAACCATTTAAGAATATATACTAATTTTTATTGTATGTCAACCGGTTACATATATAAATTTTCAACAAACTTGGATTTGGTTTTTTGTATAGTTTCACTTTGTACTCCAATTTGACGCAGATATTCCGGAACTCCACCCCATTCCTGGTCAATCCAGTTCAGAATCCATTTCATGTTGTAGATATTGGAACCGGAAATATCGGTCGTAAATTTTGTAATATAGGTACTGCTACATTGATAATCCACCAGAATATCTTCCCTCTCCACTCCCACGGATGATAAGATCAGCATTGCCAGAATGCCGGTGCGGTCTTTGCCGGCTGCGCAATGGAACAATACCGCTCCCTCGGAATCAGCGACTACCTCCAGAGCTTTCTTGATCTCTTTTCCTCCGTTGAGTAGCATCAGGCGATACATGCGATGCAGCGTTTTGGTCTCCACCACACTACTGTTTACAATGTCCAACTGTTCCAGCTTTGTGGTGCCCATAAGCGAACAGTTGATATAGTCCATATCCTTTCCCAATCTGTCCGGCAGTTCTTTTGTCTCACTGGGAAATCTTAAATCAATGACCGTACTGACTCCCAGACGCTCTATCTTGGCAATGTCCTCCTCCGTTGCCTTATTCAAAGCTGTACTCCGGAAAATTACACCATATCTTGTTACGCCTCCGTCGCACGCATAGCCTCCCAGATCTCTGAAATTTGCCACCTGATCCAGGCGATATCTTCTACAATTCATCTCTTTTCCATTCCTTCTTTATCTCTGTTATTTTATTCCCCGTTCCAACGGTTCTCTCGATGTCTCTGCATCCCCAAAAAAGAACATAAAATCCTGAATTTCTGTTCTCATCATTTTATCGGTACTTATAAATTCCTTTGCCTTTTCAAACTGTGGTTTCCTGTCGTAGGGAATTTGTTTCAATCGGATCTCGCCGTCTGTAATCGTCGCATAATGTGCCGTCTTATCCGGGTCATCGGGTCTTCGATACGAGGCACTTCCCGGGTTCAGCCATTCCATTCCATCACCTAAAATATGAATACATTGTCTGTGTGTATGCCCGAAAATCAGTCTTCTGTTCCCTGTATTATCTGTTCCGTAATGCTCCGCCCAATATTTATCAAACGCGTACCTGCTTTCTATCGTCCCATAACCACTATCATACTGATGGGCAATTCCGTATTTCCATCCGTCTGCCTCAAAATATGCGGTTTCCGGTAACTGCTTCAGCCACCTGATACCCTGGTCGTTTAGTTGTTCACAATTATAGTGAACCCACTTGTATTTTCCATCTTCTACATTTTTCCATTCCTTACTTTCATAAGTATTTATAACGTGAAGATCATGGTTGCCATACACAAGATGCGTGTTTTTCAGATTGCGGAACCGTTCTATCACTTCCGTCGGATAGATTCCATAGTCTGTATAATCCCCGGCACAGCACAGAACATCGTAATCAGCCTCTTTTTCCAAAATGGTGTTCAATGCGGCTATGTTCGCATGTACATCTGATACTACCAGTACTTTCATTTTCCGCACCTCCTTCTTTTTTCACATTATATAATTTTACCGCGCGTATATCAACCGGTTGACATACGTGTTTCATAATTTTTTATAATACAAAAAGACTGCCACATGGTGACAGTCTTCCTTACAAGAGCCGGAAACAAGACAGAAATCATAAATGTATGGTTGCGTATTTCATCACATCTATGTTACAATGTTTTTTAGGAATTTGTTCCTATTAACTGAAGGAGGGACTGAAAATGAGTCCGGTTGCAATTACATTATTAGTTATCGTGATAGTTCTGGCTATCATCATTGCAGTATTATATTTCTTAGGCAAGAAAGCACAGAAAAAGCAGGCAGAACAGCAGGAGCTGTTAGATGCCAACAAGCAGACCGTATCCATGCTGATCATTGATAAGAAACGCATGAAAATGAAAGATGCCGGTCTTCCCCAGATGGTGATCGATCAGACACCGAAGATGATGCGTGGTTCCAAGCTTCCCATCATCAAGGCAAAGGTTGGCCCGCAGATCGTATCCCTGATCTGTGATGAGAAGATCTTCGAAAATGTTCCCGTGAAAAAGGAAGTAAAGGCCGTTGTCAGCGGTATCTATGTACTGGATGTCAAGGGACTGCACGGCAAGACCGAAGCCGCTCCGGAGAAAAAGAAAGGCTTCTTCAAGCGCATGATCGCTTCCGCACAGGAAAAGGCAGGAGCAAAGCCTGTCAAGTAAATAACGATTCAGAACCATTAAAAAATAGCAGATATGAGCATCTGCTATTTTTTTGCATAGAATTCCGAATCGTTACTGTTTCTCCCGGATATATAGCTTTAAACAACTCTCACTGAAAGGTTCTCCCTCCTGGTCCAGGATATATTCCACCGTCACGCAGATCCGATCTTCTTGTTCTTCTACCTGCACTCTGCGGGTCTCGATCCCCAGCAGCAGCTGTCCGTAGGGCGTATTATAGGGCACCACATGTCGCTTATTTTCCTCGAAGATCATATGCATCTCCACGGCTCCCTGCCTGGTCAGCTCCAGCATGTTATCCCGGAACTTGATCCGGCTCTTACAGGTTCCGTCGAATCCCTCTATATCCTCCTCATAGAGAAGATAATGGCTGTCGTTTCTCTTAAAATATTGTGCTGTCTGTGCGGTCTCCACTGCATCCTTATCCGAAGCGCCCTCAGCATCGTGCAGACCGGACAGGACGAGTTCTACTTCCCGATTCATCTTCATCTGTCCTTTTAATACTCATCAATCTTGATCGTCTTGGCTGATAAAATACCATATTTAATAATAGAGTTGGCAAAACGTTTGAACTTCTCCGCACCGTCGCTGACATAGAACTGATATTTATTTTCTCCCAGATGAGGTTCCTCCTCATTGAGAATGTCATAGTGCTGTAACAGCTCCTTCAGTTCTCTGGCGGTCTCGTATGCCGGGTTCACCAGTGTCACCTGATCTCCCATGATCCGTCCTACCGTAGAGCGGATCAGCGGATAATGCGTGCATCCTAAAATCAGAGTATCAATATCTATGTCAATCAATTCTGTGAGATACCGTCTTGCAATCTCGTCCGTCACGGGATCCTCCCACAGTCCCTCTTCCACCAGCGGCACAAACAGGGGACAGGCTTTCCCGTAGATGGTAACATTTTTGTTCAGTTCCTGTATGTATTTATTATACATCTGGCTGCCAATGGTAGCCTCGGTGGCAATAACGCCGATACGGCCGTTGCGGGTCACTTCCGCTGCGGTCTTCGCTCCCGGCTTGATCACACCAATGATGGGAATATCCAGTTCCTTCTCCAGTTCATCCAGTGCATAGGCGCTTGCCGTATTGCATGCCACCACGATGGTCTTCACCTGAAAAGTTTCCAGGAAACGCACAATCTGTTTGGAGAAGCCGGTGACCGTTTCCTTGGACTTGCTGCCGTAGGGCATTCTCGCCGTATCTCCGAAATATATGATCTTCTCATTGGGAATCTGCCGCATGATCTCCCGGGCTACAGTCAGTCCGCCGATGCCGGAATCAAATACCCCGATGGGGGCATCTTTTTTCAGTGCAGTTATATTCTCCTGATACATGGGATTTCTCCTTCTATCTTTTTAACATCGTAAGCAGTCTGCTCTTGAAGTGGATCTGTTCCGGATCCGCCTCCAGGATCTTCCAGTAGATCTGACTGTCGGAATTCCATTCTACCACTTCCGCATCTTTCTGTACAGTCTTGGTCTCCTCTGCCTGCTCCTCGCATACGATCTCATAAGTGGACGGCAGCATGGCCAGTTCCGGGTAGATCACTCCCCACCAGCCGTAGCAGGCTGTGCAGACCGCCGACACCCGGATCCCCTGCCATACCACTCTCCGCAATTTTTCATAAAAAACACATAATCTATCCATCAGTGAACCTCTTTCCTTTTATGGTTTATGGAAAGAATTTCCACTTTCCGGATAGATTATACGATTCCGAAGTTATTTATTTTTCTCCCGCTCCAGTCGGATCTGGCGGATGATGGCCTTTTTCTGGTTGTCGATATGCACCTTGGCCATATGTGATGCCGTTTCCTTATCCTTTTTGACAATGCTTTCGTAGATCACCTTATGTTCCTCCACGAGGCGTTCATGCTGGCTGCTGTCTTTGATGTACTCAAACCGGTAACGGTACATCTGCTCAGACAGATTATTCACCAGCTGGATCAGGCGCTGGTTCCCCGTAGCTTCCACAATGATATCATGCAGTGCCACATCCGCCTGTGCGATCTGTTTCACATCTTTGGTCTTCACCGCCTCTTCAAAGGTATCACATGCCTTTTTCAAATGCTGCAATTCTTCCTGTGAGATACGGTCACATGCCAGTTCCACGCAGAGAGCATCCAGTGCACGACGCACTTCCAGCACATCGTTCATGCTTTTCTCTGTGATCTGCGCTACTTCCGCTCCTCTTCTGGGGATCATGGTCACCAGACCTTCCAGCTCCAGCTTACGGATCGCTTCCCGGATCGGTGTACGACTGACTCCCAGCTTATTGGCAAGGTGGATCTCCATGAGTCGTTCTCCCGGTTTCAGTTCTCCCGTAAGAATGGCCTGTCGCAAAGTGTTGAATACCACATCCCGAAGCGGCAGAAATTCATCCATTGTCACCTGTAAATTATCCTGCATAACCTTTTTTGCCGTTACTCACAGAATTCCGTCAGGAATATCTGCTTAGCCAGCTGTTCCTCCTCCAATTTATCATATGCCCTGCGGGCCATGTCTTTTTCTACAAAAATGCCGAATACCGTTGGGCCGCTTCCGCTCATCAGGCTGTTGATGGCTCCCAGTTCCTTCATCCGGTCTTTGATCTTCTGAATGATGGGATATGCACTGACAGTCACTGTCTCCAGCACATTTTCCATCCGGTCCAGAATTCCCTGTAAGCTCTCCTCGGCAATTGCCTCCACCATGCCGTCAATATCCGGATGTTTCCGGATCTCCTGCGCATCCAGATGTTCATACACATATTTCGTAGATACGTTAATATCCGGCTTTGCCACCAATACATAACAATCCGGTGCCGGAGCCAGCGGAGTCAGCTTCTCACCGATCCCTTCGGCCAGAGCCGTTCCTCCCATGACACAATACGGAACATCTGCACCGATATTCACACCCAGCTCCATCAGGTCCTTCAACGTACATCCCAGATCAAACAGGCGGTTCATTCCCTTCAGGGTGGCTGCGGCATCCGTACTTCCTCCCGCCATACCGGCTGCGATCGGAATATGCTTCTCCAGGTGGATCTTCACGCCCTCGGTAATATGATATTTCTCTATCATAAGTTTTGCCGCTTTATAGATCAGGTTATCCTCATTCGTGGGAAGTTCCCCGGAATCCGTAGTGATGACGATGCCGCCGGCTGTCCGCTGAAAATCCAGTACATCATAAATGCCAACGGTCTGCATGACCATCTTCACTTCGTGATAGCCATTTTCCAGTCTTCTGACCACATCCAGGCCCAGATTAATTTTGGCATATGCTTTTATCCGATATTCGTTCATTTTGCTCTGCTCCGTTTTGTATACAATGATTGTACTTAATTTTATACAATCCATTTCTCTTTGTCAATGGCTCCCTAAAGTATTTGCCGTTTTTCTCCGATATAATGGATGTAGTAAGTATCACTAACAGTCAAGGATGACAAAAGGTACGGGCAAAAACCGTACCGGAAAAGAGGAAATTATGAGTGTAAACGGAATTACATCAACACAGGCCGCTGCAGCCTACAGCTACAGCAGCACAAGTGCAGCAAAAGAAAAAACTTCCGCCGAGGAAGTAAAAAGTACAAGGACCGCAGAGGACACCGGTGTCATCTATGAACACAGTACCGACACCAAGACCTCTTCCACGAAGAAAACTTATAAACCGGACACCGCTTTGATCAATAAATTAAAAGCGGATGCAGATGCACGTACCAGCCAGCTTCGTTCCCTGGTAGAACAGATAATGGGCAAGCAGGCTGACACCTACGGCAATGCCAATGACATCTGGTCCTTCTTACGTTCCGGTAATTATACCGTAGATCCCGCCACCAAAGCACAGGCACAGGCAGACATTGCAGAAGACGGCTATTGGGGTGTGAACCAGACCTCCGACCGTATCATACAGTTTGCCACTGCTCTGACCGGCGGAGATCCCGACAAGATCGAATCCATGCGTGAGGCATTCAAGAAGGGCTACGCACAGGCGGAAAAGACCTGGGGCGGTTCTCTCCCCGAGATCTCCCAGAAGACTTACGATGCCGTTATGGAAAAGTTCGATAAACTGGCTGCTGACGCCGGTCTGACCACCGAAGCCTAAAGACCTTTTACCAGCAGAAGTTTCCGGCCGGGTTTTAATTCATCGCTTTCCAGCGCATTCAGTTCCCGAACCGCTTTTACCGGCATATGATATTTACGGCCGATACTCCACAGATCATCTCCCGGCGCGGTAATATAGATCACCGCGCTGGGAAGTTCTGCCAGTACGGCACTGTCGATCTCCTGTTCCGTCACTTCTTCAATTGCCATGAGCTCTGTGCTTTTCATAACTGTCGTTGAAAAAGACAGCACCGCTTTTACATCCACTTCTTCCTCATCGATCAGATTTACCTGTAATTGTTCCATTTCACAGTGTACCTCTGCCTGGTCAGTATCCCCGATTCCCGGCACACTCAGCAGATATTCATAAGGAATCTGTATCCGGGTGCTTACATAAGGTGTCTCATCCTTTTCCGTAATGCACAATACCGTGAGATCAATACTTCCCTGCAGCCGTATTCCGTCCTCCGTAATATCCCGGTGATCGATGGAAGCTGTTCCCTCGCTGTGCAATATCTGCAGGATCGGACCGTCAATATTTGTCCCTGCATGATCCGTTATCTTGGTCTTGCCGGTGATCCGTGTCAGCAGCTGACGCACACTGGTCTGCCTGGTATCCGGGATCACTTCATTCTTCACTCCGTAGATATCCCTCAAAATATCGATCTGTTCCTCTTCATAGAGCCGGATATTCAACTCCAGCGCGCACTCCATTCCCAGGATCCTCTCCTCCCCATCCAGATCAGGCTGAATGGTCAATGTCTGCTGTCCGGGTTCCTGCCGCAGCAACGTATACCGGATATCCGGCAGCAGATCCTCCCGGCATCCCTGGCATTCCAGGCTTCCGTTTAATGGAAGTGTCGTCTCATAAGAACGGATCGCCCTGTCCTCCCCCTCTGCTTCGTAGAGCACGAAAATCTGAATATCTCCCTGGATTGCCAGTTTTTCCTCCTGTGGTTTGAATTCTACGTCCCGCAGTGAAATATTGCTCCAAAGGATCTGATAGATGTTGGGATAGCTGGAAGGCAGCGGAATTTCTTCTTTTTTGCGGAAAATATCATTTTTACAGATGGCAAGCTGTGTCACTTCCATCGGCGCGATCCGATATTCCACGCCGGCTTCCGTATCTTCTCCCTGAATCCCCACGGGAAGCTCTTCATCGTAGATTTCTTCGATACGGGCGGAGAGAAGGATCAGCGCCTGTAAACTCAGTTTGCGGGAATTGATCATATTTACCGTGAAATCTTCCACCGTTCCTTCCACGGTCACCGTATCCGAGGGTAATACTCCTTCCATGCGGATCCTCTCCTCAAAAGGCAGAGCGCCGCCCAACAGTACCAGACTGCTTCCGGACTCCCGCGTGTGATACAAAATCGCATACCCCAGTTTTCCCCGGACGGTTACTTCATCCGTACCCGGACAGATCTCTTCGATGACAACCTCTCCTTTTTCCAGATTCAGGGTACTGATATCCGGCTTATCCTCCGGAAGATTCAGATCTTCTTCCATGGTAAACTGCATGACGGTGGACCGTTTTACCCGGTCCATATGTATATTTCTCTTGATCAGTTCCACAATAACAGACCTCCATATATACAGATATGTCTATATATATGAAGGTCTGTGCTGTTTTATACCGTATTCTGTTCTCTGTCCGCTTATTCCACCGCGCCGATGAGGTCAGTCAGATTCTCTACGTGATAGGTGCGCATGTAATCTTCAATGCCCTCCACGACTTTTACCGTCGTATAGGGATCCACGAAGTTCATGGCGCCCACACTGACTGCACTGGCTCCCGCCAGAATGAATTCGATGGCATCTTCCGCCGTAGCGATGCCACCCATGCCGATGATGGGAATCTTGACTGCCTGTGCCACCTGGTATACCATACGAACCGCAATGGGTTTGATGGCAGGACCGCTCATGCCGCCGGTCTTGTTGGCAATGGCGAACTTCCTGCGATGAATGTCGATCTTCATGCCGGTGATGGTGTTGATCAGGGACAGTGCATCCGCACCTGCTACCTCTGCCGCTTTCGCCATTTCCGTAATGTCTGTCACATTGGGGCTCAGTTTCATGATGATGGGCTGTTTTGCATGTTTTTTCAGTTCGGAAGTAATGTTATACAGGGCATCCGCTTTCTGTCCGAAGGCAATGGCTCCTTCCTTGACATTCGGGCAGGATACATTGATCTCCAGCATGCTGACTGCCGGCTCGTCTCCCAGACGTTCCACCACGTCCACATAATCCTCCACGGACTTGCCGCAGACATTTACGATGATCTTCGTGTCATATTTTTTCAGGAAAGGAATGTCTCTCTCCATGAACACATCAATGCCGGGATTCTGTAATCCGATGGCATTGAGCATGCCACCGTACACCTCCGCCACACGGGGCGTCGGATTCCCGGGCCAGGGTACATTTGCCACACCCTTGGTCACCACCGCACCCAGGCGGTTCAGATCTACAAATTCTTCATATTCCATACCGGATCCAAAGGTCCCGGAAGCTGTCATGACGGGATTTTTAAAGGTCACTCCTGCGATCGTTGTCTGTGTATTCATCAGATCTCTACCTCCTCAGCATCAAATACGGGACCGTCGGTGCAGATTCTTGCATTATGCACATGCGAATGATGATCCACTTCCTTTGTCTTCACAACACAGCCCAGGCAGGCACCCACGCCGCAGGCCATATGCTCTTCCAGGGAGATATATGCCTTGATCTTCTTTTCTTCCGCGTATTTTTTAATGGCACGAAGCATCGGCATGGGACCGCAGGCGAAGATCACGTCTGCCTGCAGATGATTCGCCTCAATGGCGTTCATGACATTGCCCTTCGTGCCGACACTGCCGTCTTCCGTAGCAATATATACGGTTCCGTTTTTCTCCAGGTCCTCTTTTAAGAACAGCTGGTCATCACGATAACCCACGATGATCTGCTTTTCTGTGGATGCCGGAAGCTCTCTGGCCAGTTCCAGCATGGGGGGAATACCGATACCGCCGCCCATGAGGAATACCTTTTTGCCCTCCGCGGCCTCTGTGGGGAATCCGTTACCGAGAGTTCCCAAAATCTCTACGCTGTCTCCTTCACAATAAGAAGAAAACTCCGCAGTACCCTGTCCTGCGATACGATACACGATGCGCAGGGCATCTTTTTTGTCATTTACCTGGCAGATACTGATGGGACGGGGCAGCAGAGTGCTGCGGTCCTTAGGATAGACGCCGATGAACTGACCGGCTTTTGCGTATGCCGCCAGCTCCGTAGCGATCCACATATCAAAAATTCTGGGTGCGATCTCTTTCTGAGAAAGCACGGTTGCTGTGATTTTCTTTTTCATTTTGTTATCCTTTTCTATTCTATATATAAGTGACAAGCGTTATCTGCTTATATGCGCTCTCTAACGCGCACGCTATGCTTCGTATACCATTTTACCACCGCAGATGGTCTTCTTCACTTCACCTTTTAATTTCCATCCGGTAAAAGGAGTGTTCGTTGCCTTGGATGCATACTGCTCCGGGATGAACTCTGCCGCAGTATCGATCAGGATCACATCCGCAGGGCCTCCCTCCGCCAGATATCCGGCATCGAGATGATACATGGCAGCCGGATTCGTACTCATGAGGCGAAGCAGCTGCTTCATGGTGAGATATCCTGCATCTACCAGTTCTGTAATGCCCAGTGCCAGAGAAGTCTCCAGTCCTGTGATACCGCTGGGGGCTTCCGTGATGGGTTTTGCCTTCTCCTCTGCGGTATGGGGCGCATGATCCGTAGCGATCATGTCGATCGTGCCGTCCACCAGTCCCCGGATCACTGCCTGACGATCCTCTTCTTCTCTCAAAGGAGGATTCATCTTCGCCAGCGTGCCGTATTTGATCACGGCATCTTCTGTCAGGGTAAAATGATGTGGTGTGGCTTCCGCATGAATATTAGAACATCTCTTTTTCGCCTGACGCACCAGTTCTACCGCTTCCTTACTGCTGATATGCTGAATATCGATGCAGGCTCCGGTCTCTTCCGCCAGCTTCAGATCCCGTTCCACCAGTGCGATCTCCGCCTCTCTGGAAGAGCCGCCGATTCCGTAATGTTCACTGGCCTTTCCGCGGTTCACACCGTTGTTCTCGATATATTTCGGGTCTTCTTCATGGAAACTGATGGGCATATCCAGCTCTGCGGAGATTTCCATGGCCCGTCGCACCAGTTCCGCATCCAGCAGGGGCACACCGTCATCCGTGAATCCCACAGCACCCGCCGCTGCCAGCTTCTTCATATCCGTCAGCTGTTTTCCCTGCATGCCCATGGTCACGTTAGCACAGGTAGTCACATGGATCCCCGTCTTCGCTCCCTTGTCCAGGATATACTTCAGGGTCTCCTCACTGTCCACAGTGGGCTTCGTGTTCGCCATCAGCACTACGGTGGTCACACCACCCTTCGCCGCTGCCGCAGCTCCGGTGTTGATATCTTCCTTCGCTGTAAAACCGGGATCTCTGAAATGCACATGCACATCCACCAGTCCCGGAGCGACTAACAGCCCTTCCGCATTGATCCTTGTCACCTTACCCTTCGGTTCGATTTTTTCTGCGATCTTGACGATCTTGTCTCCGTCGATCAGGATATCGAAGTTACCTTCTTTTCCTGACTTGGGATCGATCATATAACCATCCTGTATCAGTATCATATTGTCTCCGTTCCCGGGCTTTTGCAGCCCGTTTCCATGACCTGTTTCTCGGAAAAGTTTACCATGTTTTCATAGAAAAGAAAAGAGTGTTATAATAGAAAAAAAGGAGGACCGAAGACATGAAAACACGAGAAGAAGCGCTGGAATACGGATTATCTTTTCCGGATACGTATACAGAAATGCCCTTCCACGATCCCAACTGGCAGCTGGTACGGGTGAAGGGCAGTAAAAAAGCATTTCTATGGACTTATGAAAAAGACGGTGTGCTGCATCTGAATGTGAAAACCGATCCTGCCTGGCGGGACTTCTGGCGCAGCACCTTTTCTTCCGTCATTCCCGCATATCATCAGAATAAAGAACACTGGAACACGATTATCTTAGACGGCTCGATTCCCGACCAAGATATCCGCCGGATGATTGCGGAGAGTTATGATCTCGTCACCGACAGTCCCACGAAACGGATCTATGAAGCAGTGAAACGGATTCCGAAGGGCTGTGTCGCCACCTATGGGCAGGTGGCTGCCATGGCGGGAGAGCCCAAAATGGCACGCGCCGTGGGCAATGCCCTGCATAAGAATCCGGATCCAGAACATATCCCCTGCTACCGCGTCGTCAATTCCAAGGGAGAGCTCTCCGGTGCCTTTGCCTTCGGCGGCGCCGATGAACAGGCCAACCGCTTGCGGGCAGATGGCATTGCGGTGATCAATAACCGAGTTGATCTGGTAAAATACGGGATGAAGCTTTAAGGCTTTCACTATGCCGTTTTATTTCCGGTATTTCTTTTTACATTGACAATACAGATACCAATGCACACCAGAACCAAAGCGATCAGTGCATTCCATCCCAGTTCTGCGGAGCCCTCTCCCAGCCACCATGCGGATAAAAGCACCCCGAATACCGGGTTCGTAAATCCAAAGATAGCCACCTTGGAGACGGGATTGTATTTTAACAGAATGCCCAGGTTTTCTGTAGGATTTCTGTCTTTTTTCGCCAGTCTTTACGTTATTTTTTCTCGATCTGGGAACGGATGTCATCCTCCAGGATGTGTTCCACATCCCTGGCTTCTTTGCGGATGTTTTTCAGATTATCCCGGATCTCCTGTTCTTCTTCCATGATCTCGGGATGTTCCTCTTTTTCTTCCTTGATGAACATGCATAAAAAGCTGATCAGCAGAATCGTACAGGAAATCCAGATCGTTTTCGCTCCGATGTATCCGATCATATGTCCACCCAATGCCGCGCCGACAGCAAACAGGAAGATGATTCCGAAATAATAACCGGATTTTCGCAATATCTTTTTATCTTTCGTTTTTCCATAAGCACATAAGGATTCCATACCACTGCGCAGGTTGCCGATACACATGGTACTGGCGAAAGCATAACCGTTCACCTTGCGGAACGCCTGTACCTGCATGGCGCAGGCGAAAGATACCATGGCATTGGCCAGCAGATCTATCTCATTCGGTATAAAACCGACTGCAAACAACAAAAGTATTTCGATCGCAAGTACCAGCTGTCTCCAGTGGATCTTCTGTGCCTTCTGGTATTTCATACGGATGCATTCTGCCATTGCCACTCCCAATGCGAAGAACAGTAATGGAGAAAAATAGCGAAGTACCGCCTGCCAGTTCCTGTCTACCAGATTCTGTGCCAGCAGCACGATATTGCCGGTCTGTGCATTGGCAAACACTTTTCCCCGGTACATATAGGTATAAGCATCCTGCAGACCACCGGAGACCGACAGGATCCCGGCGATCAGAAATGACTCTGACATTTGTCCGTGTAATTTACGCTGCATAGTGATTCTCATTCCTTTCAGTGACCTGCGGCTTTTGTGCCTACAGGCATCTCCTGATTACAGTATAAACAACGATATCTTCCAGAGGGTGACAGTTCAAAAATATGGTCACAGTTCGTCTCTATACTGGTAATACAACGAGGATTTTTACATTTTATCACATTTACCAGTTTTTGTGGAGGAACCGGATGGTATTTTTTTACGACTTTTCCATTCCGGATCACGATCAGGGTGATCTGGCTGTCCAGATATCCCAGAACATCCAGCCGTTCCGGCAGGGTCTCTCCCTCAATCTTGATCAGATCCTTGCAGCCGTATTTCTGACTTTTTACCGATTGCAATAAAGCTACGGACTGGGTCTTGGACTCCAGTTCCAGCAGTCTGTAAATGTCCATTCCCTTGCCTGCGGGAATGTGGTCGATCACGATACCATTCTGAATGGATTCTACGTTTAACATACCAGCACCTTCTTTCCCGTCACCGGATCCGTAAGGTCTAACAGACTTAAGATTAGTGCCATACGGATAAATTTACCGTTCAATACCTGCTGAAAATATGCGGCTCGCGGATCCGCATCTACTCCCGGAGCGATCTCGTCCACTCTGGGTAACGGATGCAGCACCGGCATGTCCGCTTTCGCCAGATTCAGTTTTTCCTGATCCAGAATATAGATGTCCTTCAACCGGATATAGTCCTCCTCGTTGAAAAAACGTTCCTTCTGGACTCTGGTCATGTAGAGCATGTCCAGTTCGGGCAGGGTGTCCTCCAGGCTGGATACTTCATGATAAGGGACATTCGTCGGCTTCAGAGTATCCTCCACCAGATAATCCGGAATCTTCAGTTCCTCCGGGGAGATAAAGTAGAATTCATTGCCCGGGTAGCGCACCAGGCTGTTCACCAGAGAGTGTACCGTCCGACCGAATTTCAGGTCGCCGCAGAAACCAATCTTCAGATGATCCAGATGCCTCTTGCGCTGCCTTATGGTCAACAGATCGATCATGGTCTGGGTGGGGTGGTTATGTCCGCCGTCCCCGGCATTGATCACCGGAATCCTGGAATACATGGAAGCCCGCAGCGGCGCACCCTCCTTGGGATGCCGCATGGCGATGATGTCCGCATAACAGCTGACCACCCGCGCGGTATCTGCCACCGTCTCGCCTTTGGTGGCACTGCACTGCTCCGCCCCGGCAAATCCCAGTGTCCTACCGCCAAGATTCAGCATGGCGGTCTCAAAAGAAAGTCTGGTACGGGTGCTGGGCTCGTAAAATAAGGTTGCCAGTATTTTTCCGTCTGCACAATGAGCATATGCCGCGGAATCTCCTGC
>OHIC01000485.1_pt1 | contig 24248 bp, 13 predicted proteins | sample 1568171 | NCBI WGS metagenome assembly OHIC01 (sample SAMEA3879506, study PRJEB24766) | human gut metagenome | biome: human-associated habitat; feature: feces | place: USA | collected 1985/1987
AGGTACCCTTGACAAGACGGATTCAGTAAGCGGAACGACGGATATTGGACACTTTGGCGGGGAAATGTCTCTTATTTATGCCCATGACAAGACAAACCCGACAAAGGTACTTGGCGGCGGCACTTTCATTGCGGCAGCCGATGCCGGTTCCACAGTGAACATGATTACTGATAATGCCGGACTGGATACAAATTCAAAAAAGGCAGCTGATAAAAACAAGGTCAGCGAAGCACTGAATGCACTGGCAGGAAAGCTGCAGTATACCGGGTACAAAAATGGAGAACGGAATCTGAAAGGCAAACTGCAAATTGCCGAAGGGCTGACTTCAAGCAGCGCCGGTTTGAGAACCGAAACATTGAGCTTTAAGGGAGATGGACAGGGATACCTTGATTACATGCCTGCCAAGGATCCGGAAAAGCCTGACAAGCCGAGTAAGCCTGAAATCGAAACCGGTGATTATGAGACCTCTATCATGAGCAGTACCAGAAGCGCTTTGACTTCCTCTATCCTTGTATGGCGGAATGACATGAATGATATGTATAAGCGCATAGGAGACCTTAGAATCGGTGCGGAAAGCGGCCTGTGGGCAAGAGTTTACGGCGGCCGGATCAGTTATGACGCCCATAATGCGTATATGAAGGACAGCTACTGGGCGGCCCAGGTGGGCATGGATAAACGTTTGGCATCGGGCTGGCATGTAGGCGGCGCTTTCGGATACAATGACGGCAGCGCAACATACAGATATGGTGGAAAAGGTGACCCGAAACTGTACACATTGGCAGCCTACGCGACCAGAGTATCGGAAGACGGACAGTATGTGGATATCATTGCGAAAGTAGGAAAACTTTCCAATAAGTTCACTGCCTACAACAAATACAGCGCACCGGCGCTCAGGAATTATGTAGAAGGCAAGTATGATACATACGGATATGGCATCAGTGCTGAATATGGAAAAAAGATTCGTATGGGAAAAGGCTTTGTAACGCCGCAGGCGGAACTGACATGGAGCCGTTTGTCATCGGACAGCTTTGATGCAGCGGCGCCTAGTGGTGAAAGCATGCGTGTCAATCAATCATCAGTCAACAGTTTGATTGGGCGCCTGGGGGTAGTAGCCGGAGTAGAGAGTGACAAAGGCAATTTCTATGCCAAAGCAAGTCTGTTCCATGAATTTGACGGAGATGGACACATCCTGTTCAGTGAACCCGGAAAGACAGGCAAGCGTTCCTCGTTCAGCCTTAAGGATACCTGGGCAGAAATTGCACTGGGCGGCAACTACTACCTGAGTCCGAGAAGCATGATTTATGCAGATTTCACAAAGAGCTTTGGCGGAGATTACAAGGTAGACTGGAGAATCAATGCAGGAATTCGCTTCAGCTTCTGAGCATGATGTCAACTTCCAAAAGGGGAATGAAACAAGATTTTGTCATGAGAACTGAATAATAAAAAGAAAAAATAAAGGACTGCTTTCCTGGGGACAGGACGGCAGTCCTTTATACTTGGGAGATAATTAGATAAGTATGCGAAACAGAGCAAGTTAACATTGTATTTGAAAAGGATTTATAAAAAATAATTAAAATTACCAATTGGAATATCATTTATTGTTGATATGTGAAAAGTAATATAGTATAATTTACACGATGAAATTAGATAATCATTTGGAATTATAAGATGTAAATAGCTATTTCTTAATAAATAATGGTTATCCAATAATTTAATACTATATGAGGACAAAAGCTGAAGAGCTCATGTGGGGAATCCGGTGAGACTCCGGAACTGGCCCGCAACTGTATGGGGAATTGTGTCATAGTAAGTCTTTCACGGAGATATGACAGAATGAGGAACTAAGTCAGGGTGCCACTTTGTTTTCTGATTTTCTAATGACTTGCGAGGCATAAGGCTAGATGCATAAGAAAGCCGGATATGGGAAATCCGGTTCAGATTTAGAATTATGAAATCTGTGCATCTTTTTATTGTCTCGTTTTTTGTTGCGTTTAATGGAGTGGATGAAAGGGAGTGCCGGGCATGGATAATTTGAAATACTTTTTGGAGTGAATCCGGTTCATGTGACACGGGTTTCATGACCGCGGCAAGCGGTTCAGATCCGGATGGGTATGTTTTAGAAGAGGATGAATTGTCTGCTATCGGGCAAGGCCGGGATGCTAATCGAGTATCCGGCGGAGAGTTTATGTTTGAAAAATCGGGAGGAATTATGAAACGGAATAAGGTAAGTAAATTACAGATGAGGCGGCTGGCTGCCGGTGTTACAATTGCGCTGCTGGCGGGTACATGCCAGGTGATGGCAGATCAGTCTACAAATCCGATCAGTGAAAGTGAAGTATTTACTGCAGACCGTCTGGCACAGGTTGTTAATAAAAATAACATGCCTAAAGAAAGATTCAAATCCGTCGCAGCAGGTATTTTAGGATATACGCATGATAAGGCCTCAATTAAGACGATTAATATTGATATGGCGGGTCATGACCTGACGCTCGATTTGACGAAAGTTGCCGATTTGGGGACCGATTATTCTGCATATGGGATCAAGGCGAATAATAAGACAACTATCGTGGTTGACAGCAACAAAACCAATCCGGGAAAAAACGGTACGATTACCATCAAGGCGAAAACGCTGTGGTCTCCCTCAGGAGACAGCGGCAGCAAGTATACTGCTGCACATGGTATCGCAGTGGGCAATTTTAGCCAGAGATTTAATAAAAAAGTAAGTGAAGACCTGGTGAAGACGACGATCAATGCTGATGTAGTGATTGAAGAATTGCGCGGCGGTTCTATCAAAACGACAGGCATTTCGTCTATGGACTGTTCTGATTTAGCGATTAATGGAAGATTCACAATCAAGCCGGGCGCAATTAGCCTTATGCAATGGAATCGGGGCGATCAGTCAAAAACTTATGGCATATATATGATTGGAAGCAATAATACTATTTCTATTACTTCAGCGGATATTGATGATTCAAAGAATGGGTCACTTTCTGACCTGATTAAAACGGACGAATCGCTTTGGGGCGGCAAAACAGAGAAGAATGTTCTTCGTATTGGCGGCGGTACGCTCAAAGTCAAAGAGAATCAGAAAGAACGGTATCTTATCAGCGCCGCGAAAGGATTCCGGACATTTATCAATGTGAATCAGGATGGAAGCGCAATCGGGACATCAAAAGCAGATTTGCAGGGGACGATTCGCATGGATGCTGGGTCAGAAGCTTATGTTGGTCTTACTGCCGGATCGAAATGGGTCGGCGGAACACAGGCAGATACAAAAGGAAAGGTGAATCTTTTTCTTTCAGAAGGTGGTGAATGGAACACGCTGAATGCGGGACAGGGCAGCCGTGTAACCAGGTTTGCCGGTGATGCAAAAGGCGGTGCAATTTATCAAAAAGATGCGGGACAGCTTGTAATTGAAAATTACAGCGGCGCGGGAAAAATCTATTACGCCCACGAGAATGCAGGCATGGCAGCGGAAGACTACAAGGCGGGAGACACCCATATCGGATCCGCGGCAGAAGGATCACGCATTACAGTAGTTACAGATAATAAAGGAATTGTTGATACAGATAAAGACCAGGTGTATAAGGCTTTAAATGCTTTGGCGGGAAAACTGTATTACGATGCTTATAAAAACGGTGAAAAGAAGCTGGCGGGACAGGCAGAGATAGCCGAAGGACTGACGGCGTCATCTAAAACATTACAAATGAGAGACCTGCTGTTCAAAAAAGAAAACGGACAGGGGTATGTAGAAGATAAACCCGTGCCGCCGGCAAATCTGGATGTAAGTGAACAGATTGTTGAAGATGGTCTGGGATCGGGGAATATGTATTGGATGAATAACGGGTATAAAGATGGTGAGGATGATGATCATCGTTATGTCCTGAAGTCCGATACCACGATCAAGGTTGATTTATCAAATCCCAAGACTCTGACATACGGGGGAAATCAAGGTGCCAATGTGGCAAATATTATATGGGGAGATCCGGATTATACAGCGGATGGCTTTATTGATATGAACGGACATAAGCTGACCTTGGTTTCTGAGGCAAATCATTTAAGGCATTATGCGTCGGGAATTTTGTCACATGGCGGTGATCTGGAAATAAAGAACGCGGCAGGTATAGATATTGACATACATGGCGATAAAAATGCAAAGAGCGGTATTTATGTCTGGGGACAGGGCAGAAATGGAGCGAGCCTCACTATATCTAATGATAATCAAGCGGAACATGCTGTGAAGATACGTAATACGGCAGCGGAAAAAGACGCAGCTATACTTGTGGACGGCAGGAGCGTAAAGGATGGCGGAAGTGCAAAGCTTGTTATAAAAGGTTTGGTAGATGTTGAGAATGATGATGTCAGCGTAATTCAGGCAAATAAGGGCGATGTGTCAATCGGCGGCGGGAAAATAATAGCCAAAGGGGATAAGGCGTCCAGTTTGAAGATAAATAATGACGGTAAAATCCAGATCAACGGCAATTTGTCGGACAGAAATGTTCTTACGGCAGGAGCAGTCAAACATGATGTACAGATAGAAGGGAATGTACTTGCTCAGAAAGGAAGATTGGGACTGGTTCTGAATACGGACGGGTCCTACATAAAAGGGTTGATAGGAACAGATGCCGGAACAGCTGGTCAAACGTACATGATGCTTTCTGACGGAGCCTCCTGGTACCATGAAGGAAAAGGAGCCCGAACAGACAGCATTAAAGAAAGTAAAATCAAAAACCTTGAGGCTGATGGCGGCAACATTTACCAGAAAAATGAGAAACCGATAACCATTGAGAACTACAAGGGAAATATGAAACTGTTCTATAAGCATGAGAACGCGGGTACGAAGGCGGAAGATTACAAGTCAGGAGATGTACACATCGGATCTGCGGCAGAAGGGTCACGCATTACCGTGGTCACGGATAATAGCGGAATTACCATGACTGATGAAGCCCAGGTATATGAAGTACTGAATGCTCTGGCAGGAAAACTGTATTACGATGCCTACAAGACCGGAGAAGAAAAACTGAGCGGACAGGCGACAATAGCCGAAGGACTGACCTCATCCTCCAAGACCTTGGAAATGAAAGACCTCCTGTTCAAGAAAGAAAACGGACAGGGATATGTAGAGGGAAAACCCACGCCGCCGCCACTGGTCAATCCGGTACGCCATCAAATCGTGGAAGCGAACTATTTTGCTGAAGAAGCGCGGGATTTCTGGTCTAAAGCGGGAGTTTATGATGGGAAAGGCCACTATAAATTTGATCATGACTTGTCACTGGTAACCCATGCGGAAGATGATCCTGTAACAACAGTAAACGATAATAAGTTCGGAAATATCTACTGGAACGGTGATGTAGTCGGGGATATTGACATGACCGGACACAGGCTGGAATTGAAATCCATTACGGAGCGCCTGCCGAAGAAAAATCCCAATGCAATTACCGTCTATAGCGGTACATTAACAATCAAGAATGTCAACGGAATGTACATCGAATCCGATCCGAAGGGAAGCCTTTATGGACGAGGAATCCTGGTAGCAGGGGTACGTGGTGACGAAAGATGGAAAAGCGGAAGCGGCCATGCAAAGTTAATCATAGAAAATGATGATGATCCGGCACATGCAGTAAAAATCCGTGTAAAAGACACGGGAGAAGATTTCGGTGCTATTGAAGCACAGAAACATAATGGAAGTGCGCTCGTAGACATTAAAGGACTTGTGGATATTGACTCCAAGATGTGGAGAGCTGTTGAGTCTCACGGAGCAAAAGTATCTATTGGAGGAGGAACAATCAGAGGAACAGATGTCGCATCCTTGGCTGCTTATACAGGCGGCTCGATACTCGTCAATGCAAAGCTGAATGATGAGAATAAGGTAGAAGCTACTTCTGCGACCCGTCCGGTAAAGATTACCGGGGATGTCAGTGCTGAAAGCGGCGGTCATGTCATGCTGGGACTGAACAATAAAGACTCCTTCTTGAAGGGTCTGGTAACCACGGATATATCGGGAATCAATCCGGATACGCAAAAATGGGGAAAGATACCCGGAAAAGTATCTATGGTGCTGGCAAATGGAGCAGTCTGGGAACACAAGCAGGTAGGAGTAGGATACTATCACAAGAAAGGCGCGGATTTCAACTACAAGAACCGTGGTAAGGGAGAATCTATTGACAGCCATGTAACAAGCCTGCGCGCGGACAAAGGCATACTGCTGCAGAATGATCCGCATAAACTGACCATCGATAAATACGAAGGGAACATGAAGCTGGTCTATGAACATGAGAACGCGGGTACGAAGGCGGAAGATTATAAGACAGGAGATGTACACATAAAAGAAGCTGCGAAAAATTCATCAGTTACCATGATGACGGATAACAGCGGAATTACGATGACTGACGATAAGCAGGTGTACAATGCATTGAATACCCTGGCAGGCAAGCTGTACTATGATGCATACATAAAGGGAGAAAAGAACCTGAAAGGGCAGGCGACGATTGCGGAAGGGTTGACATCATCCTCTGCGACGTTGAAGATGGCGGACATGGATTTCCATGAAGCAAGTGGACAAGGATATGCAAAAGAAATAAACCCAAGTCCGAATCCCAATCCCAATCCCAATCCCAATCCCAATCCTAATCCTAATCCTAATCCCAAGCCGAAGCCTCCTATTATTTATGGAAGCAAAGAAACTCAGATGATGAAAGGCGCCAAAACAGCCATGGCATCCACCATCCTTCTGTGGAGGACGAACAATAACGACCTGCAAAGAAGAATGGGAGACATAAGACTGGCCAAAGAAGAAAACGGCATCTGGGCCAGATACCTGGGCGGAAAGAACAAACTGGACAAACAGAACACCTACCTCAAACAAACCTATGACATAGCCCAGGTAGGCTACGACAAGAAAAAAGGAAACTGGACAATCGGGGCGGCCTTGGACTACGGAACAGGAAAAGACATCTACGCGAACGGGACAGGAAAAGAAAAACTGGCAAGCCTTGCCCTGTACGGAACCATGCAGAAAGAAGATGGACAGTACATAGACGTCATCCTGAGAGGAAGCAAAGTAAAGAATGACTACACCGTATACAACGAAATGAACCACCGCCTGGAAGGGAAGTACAGGACAAACGGCCTGTCGCTGAGCATGGAATACGGGAAGCGGATGAAGAAAGAAAACGGCTTCTACATAGACCCGAGCATTGAACTCACCGCAGGGCACTTAGGAGGAAAAGACTATGACGCCGTAAGCGACTATGCAGGGGGGAAGAAAATGCACATCCACCAGGACGGAATAAACAGCGTGATAGGGAGAATCGGACTGGGGATAGGAAAAGAGACAGAAAGAAGCAACCTGTTTGCGAAGATAGCGCTGGCCCATGAATTCGGAGGGAAAGTGAAGAGCATCTTCAGTGCGGAAAACGAACCGACGAGCGGGACAGAAGTAGACCTGAAAGACAGCTGGGTAGACGTAGAAGTAGGAGGAAGCTGGCTGGTGAACAGGAATACATACCTGTACGGAACCTACACGAGAAACTTTGGAGCTGATGTTTCCAGCAAGTGGAGAATAGACGCAGGCATTCGCTTCAGCTTCTGATATGGACAGAATAATCTTTTGTAAATAGACAGGAAAGCAAAATAATATCAATATTAGGAAAACAGAAGGCCTGCCGGTTTGTTATCGGCAGACCTCCTCTGTGTTTATAAAAGATGATATGGAATGTGTTTTGTCGGAATTGTGTTGCCAATCATGAAAGCGGTTTTGTGTTTTCGATTATATGAATGATCTGCTGTAAGTATGTTATGTATGTTTATGTTTTATTTTCAGTATGTACAGAAAAGAGGAGAAATAATGAGATCCAGAATAAGTAAAACTTGGCCGTGTCATTTAAAGAGAGCAGTGCTCCTGAGTCTCTTGTCGGGATTGTTTATCTTGCCTTCCCAGATAAATGCGGAAACATCGGGCGAAGAATATAAGGATCATCAGATTGCTGAAGCTGATTGGGATGGTGCGAAAGCAGAGCAGGATTTTTGGTCAGGAAAAGGCATCCGAAACGGTTCTGATTATACATTTAATAAAAATACCATTATATCAACCGAATTGAGCAAGGGAAGTCTTGTTTTTCATAAGACAGATCCGGGTATTATGGATCAACTTTATGCTTTTGGCGCTTTGGTCTGGGGAAGCAGCAAAACCGGAACTGTCAACATGAATGGGCATGATTTGTCCCTGCGTGCAGGGAAAGGTGATTTACATAGAATCGGAGGATCTTTCCAATGGGGTGGCAGAGGATCCGCCGGGTTATTTGTGCGCAGCGGCAATCTGACGATGAAAAATCTGGGAAGTTTGTCTGTCAGCGGTGTTGATTATGGCATATACTTGTTTGCGGAACGGTCTGATGATGAAGCAGCTAATTCCAATTTATGGATTAGAAATGGAGGAAGTGCTGACCATGCGGTTAAGATACGGTCTGAGGGAAAAGGAATCTATCTTCAAAGCACTCCCGGAGCGGCTCGTCTTACCGTAGACGGAGACGTCGATATAGAAGCGCCTTCCGGTATAGTTGTTGATAGGGGTGAGGCGGCTGTCGGCGGAGGGAAAATTGACTCCAAAGGCGAAGCAGCGGTTTCTGTCAATGCTAAGAGTAAATTTTACATGAACGCAGGTGTGGACACTGAAGGGAATGTTACGGTAGCCCATCCCGAAAGAAATGTACAAGTTCTGGGGGACATACGATCAAAACAGAATTCGAGTGTTTTTATCGGGCTTGGAAATTCTCAATCTGTATTGAAAGGGTTATTTACAACAGATTTGCACACATGGCCGTATAACGAGTGGGTGCTGACAGGAAGCAAAGGATTTCTTGCATTAAAAAACGGCGCGACATGGGAACATGAAAAATATGGAACCGGCAGAGATAAAAACGGGAGAATAGATGTCGGAGACAGTCATTTGACGCGTTTAAATGCCGATGGCGGGGTTATTATTCAGAAAGATAAGCGTAAGATACAAATAGATGATTTCCGCGGAAATGCGAAACTGATATATGATCACCAGAATGATGGAACGAAAATTGAAGATTATACAGCCGGGGATTTTATCATTGATAAGGCAGGGCGGAATTCTTTTCTGACCGTTGTTACGAGCAATAGCGGTTTGGATATGGGGAATAAGGAAAAAGTCTCTCAGGCTTTGAATGCTCTTGCGGGGAAGGTGTATTATTCCAGTTATGTCACAGATGAGCGTAATTTGAAGGGGAAGGCGGTCATAGCGGAAGGATTGACAGCTTCATCAGCGGAACTTGGATTTGGCAATATTACTTTTACTCAAGATAAGGGGCAGGGTACCGTAAAGAGTGAAGATGTAAAAGTTACCGCTCAGCCGGCAGCCGAACTGAGTCCGATTACAGGGGATGCAGGCAAAGATAAGTACTATGCGGAAAAGAAAATACGTCAGGCAGACGGAACCTATCTCTTCAAAGAAAATACCGACCTGCAGATGACCGACGGACAACCGATGGTCAGCAGTGAAAAGCCGGTAGTCATTAAAGCAGAAGGGAAGAGACTGGCATTTACCTCTGCCGGAGATCAGAACGGTACCGTTTCCACCGTGCAGCAGAATTCTAAAGACAACCTCAGCATAACGGCCAAAGAACTGGCGGTGAAAGCAGAAAATAAGAGCGGCCGTTCCGAAGGTATCCACCTTCAAAACGGAAACAAACAGAATGCTTATAAAACAGACATCACCGGAGACGTAACCATACAGTCAAAAGGCAAAGGCTATGCATTAGGTGCCTATGCGGCAGGAAATTCCAGCCTGGATATCCATGGGAATATGACCATTAAAGGAGAAGGCGGAACATGGGGCGTAGAGAATACAGCCAATCCGGGAGGCGCCTATGCCCATTACAGCACAGCCGGAATCTATGCGGGATCCAATTATGCCATCCAAAAAGGAGGTCATATCACCATTGACGGCGATGTGGACTTGAAAGTAAAAGGAACAGGCATCCTGGCCAATGGAGGCGGCTCAACCGTCGTGGTCAAAGGAGGCGGCACCGTTTCCATCGAGAACAATGATGATGCAGCACACTATGCACTGGCGGCGGAAAGCGGAAAAATAGATTTCAATGTAGATGAAGATGAGATAGAAGCAGGGACAAAGAAAGTAACCATTGAAGGGAATGTAGGAGTCCTTAACGGAGCCGTAAATCCGTCCGAACCGCAGAAATACAGCCAGATATACCTCGGGCTGGGGACAGGAGATTCCCTGTGGAGAGGTCTGGCCGTTGACACCCACACCAGACAGAACAATGCGGACGGATTCGAAGGACAACTGAGCCTGTTTATGAAAAACGGTGCGACCTGGATCAATGAAGCCTATGGAATGACACCGGAAGGATTCAAAGGAAGCAAAGTATACTACCTCCAGGGAGGGAAGAGCAAAGAAGAAGCAGGAGTCATATTCCAGAAAGACGAAAATCCGATCCGTATCGAGACCTATGCAGGGAACATGAAACTGATCTACGCCCATGAGAATGCAGGCATGGCGGCGGAAGACTACAAGGCGGGAGACACCCATATCGGATCCGCGGCAGAAGGATCACGCATTACAGTAGTTACAGATAATAAAGGAATTGTTGATACAGATAAAGACCAGGTGTATAAGGCTTTAAATGCTTTGGCGGGAAAACTGTATTACGATGCTTATAAAAACGGTGAAAAGAAGCTGGCGGGACAGGCAGAGATAGCCGAAGGACTGACGGCGTCATCTAAAACATTACAAATGAGAGACCTGCTGTTCAAAAAAGAAAACGGACAGGGGTATGTAGAAGATAAACCCGTGCCGCCGGCAAATCTGGATGTAAGTGAACAGATTGTTGAAGATGGTCTGGGATCGGGGAATATGTATTGGATGAATAACGGGTATAAAGATGGTGAGGATGATGATCATCGTTATGTCCTGAAGTCCGATACCACGATCAAGGTTGATTTATCAAATCCCAAGACTCTGACATACGGGGGAAATCAAGGTGCCAATGTGGCAAATATTATATGGGGAGATCCGGATTATACAGCGGATGGCTTTATTGATATGAACGGACATAAGCTGACCTTGGTTTCTGAGGCAAATCATTTAAGGCATTATGCGTCGGGAATTTTGTCACATGGCGGTGATCTGGAAATAAAGAACGCGGCAGGTATAGATATTGACATACATGGCGATAAAAATGCAAAGAGCGGTATTTATGTCTGGGGACAGGGCAGAAATGGAGCGAGCCTCACTATATCTAATGATAATCAAGCGGAACATGCTGTGAAGATACGTAATACGGCAGCGGAAAAAGACGCAGCTATACTTGTGGACGGCAGGAGCGTAAAGGATGGCGGAAGTGCAAAGCTTGTTATAAAAGGTTTGGTAGATGTTGAGAATGATGATGTCAGCGTAATTCAGGCAAATAAGGGCGATGTGTCAATCGGCGGCGGGAAAATAATAGCCAAAGGGGATAAGGCGTCCAGTTTGAAGATAAATAATGACGGTAAAATCCAGATCAACGGCAATTTGTCGGACAGAAATGTTCTTACGGCAGGAGCAGTCAAACATGATGTACAGATAGAAGGGAATGTACTTGCTCAGAAAGGAAGATTGGGACTGGTTCTGAATACGGACGGGTCCTACATAAAAGGGTTGATAGGAACAGATGCCGGAACAGCTGGTCAAACGTACATGATGCTTTCTGACGGAGCCTCCTGGTACCATGAAGGAAAAGGAGCCCGAACAGACAGCATTAAAGAAAGTAAAATCAAAAACCTTGAGGCTGATGGCGGCAACATTTACCAGAAAAATGAGAAACCGATAACCATTGAGAACTACAAGGGAAATATGAAACTGTTCTATAAGCATGAGAACGCGGGTACGAAGGCGGAAGATTACAAGTCAGGAGATGTACACATCGGATCTGCGGCAGAAGGGTCACGCATTACCGTGGTCACGGATAATAGCGGAATTACCATGACTGATGAAGCCCAGGTATATGAAGTACTGAATGCTCTGGCAGGAAAACTGTATTACGATGCCTACAAGACCGGAGAAGAAAAACTGAGCGGACAGGCGACAATAGCCGAAGGACTGACCTCATCCTCCAAGACCTTGGAAATGAAAGACCTCCTGTTCAAGAAAGAAAACGGACAGGGATATGTAGAGGGAAAACCCACGCCGCCGCCACTGGTCAATCCGGTACGCCATCAAATCGTGGAAGCGAACTATTTTGCTGAAGAAGCGCGGGATTTCTGGTCTAAAGCGGGAGTTTATGATGGGAAAGGCCACTATAAATTTGATCATGACTTGTCACTGGTAACCCATGCGGAAGATGATCCTGTAACAACAGTAAACGATAATAAGTTCGGAAATATCTACTGGAACGGTGATGTAGTCGGGGATATTGACATGACCGGACACAGGCTGGAATTGAAATCCATTACGGAGCGCCTGCCGAAGAAAAATCCCAATGCAATTACCGTCTATAGCGGTACATTAACAATCAAGAATGTCAACGGAATGTACATCGAATCCGATCCGAAGGGAAGCCTTTATGGACGAGGAATCCTGGTAGCAGGGGTACGTGGTGACGAAAGATGGAAAAGCGGAAGCGGCCATGCAAAGTTAATCATAGAAAATGATGATGATCCGGCACATGCAGTAAAAATCCGTGTAAAAGACACGGGAGAAGATTTCGGTGCTATTGAAGCACAGAAACATAATGGAAGTGCGCTCGTAGACATTAAAGGACTTGTGGATATTGACTCCAAGATGTGGAGAGCTGTTGAGTCTCACGGAGCAAAAGTATCTATTGGAGGAGGAACAATCAGAGGAACAGATGTCGCATCCTTGGCTGCTTATACAGGCGGCTCGATACTCGTCAATGCAAAGCTGAATGATGAGAATAAGGTAGAAGCTACTTCTGCGACCCGTCCGGTAAAGATTACCGGGGATGTCAGTGCTGAAAGCGGCGGTCATGTCATGCTGGGACTGAACAATAAAGACTCCTTCTTGAAGGGTCTGGTAACCACGGATATATCGGGAATCAATCCGGATACGCAAAAATGGGGAAAGATACCCGGAAAAGTATCTATGGTGCTGGCAAATGGAGCAGTCTGGGAACACAAGCAGGTAGGAGTAGGATACTATCACAAGAAAGGCGCGGATTTCAACTACAAGAACCGTGGTAAGGGAGAATCTATTGACAGCCATGTAACAAGCCTGCGCGCGGACAAAGGCATACTGCTGCAGAATGATCCGCATAAACTGACCATCGATAAATACGAAGGGAACATGAAGCTGGTCTATGAACATGAGAACGCGGGTACGAAGGCGGAAGATTATAAGACAGGAGATGTACACATAAAAGAAGCTGCGAAAAATTCATCAGTTACCATGATGACGGATAACAGCGGAATTACGATGACTGACGATAAGCAGGTGTACAATGCATTGAATACCCTGGCAGGCAAGCTGTACTATGATGCATACATAAAGGGAGAAAAGAACCTGAAAGGGCAGGCGACGATTGCGGAAGGGTTGACATCATCCTCTGCGACGTTGAAGATGGCGGACATGGATTTCCATGAAGCAAGTGGACAAGGATATGCAAAAGAAATAAACCCAAGTCCGAATCCCAATCCCAATCCCAATCCCAATCCCAATCCTAATCCTAATCCTAATCCCAAGCCGAAGCCTCCTATTATTTATGGAAGCAAAGAAACTCAGATGATGAAAGGCGCCAAAACAGCCATGGCATCCACCATCCTTCTGTGGAGGACGAACAATAACGACCTGCAAAGAAGAATGGGAGACATAAGACTGGCCAAAGAAGAAAACGGCATCTGGGCCAGATACCTGGGCGGAAAGAACAAACTGGACAAACAGAACACCTACCTCAAACAAACCTATGACATAGCCCAGGTAGGCTACGACAAGAAAAAAGGAAACTGGACAATCGGGGCGGCCTTGGACTACGGAACAGGAAAAGACATCTACGCGAACGGGACAGGAAAAGAAAAACTGGCAAGCCTTGCCCTGTACGGAACCATGCAGAAAGAAGATGGACAGTACATAGACGTCATCCTGAGAGGAAGCAAAGTAAAGAATGACTACACCGTATACAACGAAATGAACCACCGCCTGGAAGGGAAGTACAGGACAAACGGCCTGTCGCTGAGCATGGAATACGGGAAGCGGATGAAGAAAGAAAACGGCTTCTACATAGACCCGAGCATTGAACTCACCGCAGGGCACTTAGGAGGAAAAGACTATGACGCCGTAAGCGACTATGCAGGGGGGAAGAAAATGCACATCCACCAGGACGGAATAAACAGCGTGATAGGGAGAATCGGACTGGGGATAGGAAAAGAGACAGAAAGAAGCAACCTGTTTGCGAAGATAGCGCTGGCCCATGAATTCGGAGGGAAAGTGAAGAGCATCTTCAGTGCGGAAAACGAACCGACGAGCGGGACAGAAGTAGACCTGAAAGACAGCTGGGTAGACGTAGAAGTAGGAGGAAGCTGGCTGGTGAACAGGAACACCTATCTGTACGGAACCTACACAAGAAACTTCGGGGCTGACGTTTCGAGCAAGTGGAGAATAGACGCAGGCATCCGCTTCAGCTTCTAAGGATGATGAACGCTTTCGAAAGGGGAATGGAACAAAACTTTGCTATGAGAACTGAATAAGAAGAAACGAAAGGACCGCCTTTCCGGGTATGGGAAGGCAGTCCTTTTCAGTTTATCTTTTTCTCCATCACGGTAATAGATCCTTCGCTTGCGTTCAGGATGACGTCTTTCGTTTCTCGTCATTATAACGCTTAACGTTTTCTGTCATTATGACGACTTCCGTACCCCGTCATTAGAACGGAGGCAAGAATGCTGTGTGAGAAAGCAGGTAAACGGCAACATGACATTAAGTGAAGAATCTATTATTCTGATGACGCCTTACCGGCTTCCTCATCACGGCAATAGATCCTTCACCGACGCTGCGGATGACGTCTTACCATCCGTCGTCATTCTGAGCAGGGGTAAGGATATCTTGTGAGAAAGATGGGAAGCAGCAATATGACACTGAGCGAAGAATCTATTTACTTTTATGACGTCTTACCGGCTTCAGTGTGATGGTAATGGATTCTTTGCTGGCGTTCCGGATGACGTTTTGACATGAGTGATACTTTACCAGTAGGCAAAAAGCGGTCGGAATCCCAGCAGGGATTTATCGTCCCTTGGCATCCAAGATGAAAGAAAGCTTAAAAATAATGAAAATAAAATTACCATAAGAGGAAAAGAAAAAGTAAAATAATTTGCAAATGGTATATGTCTTATGGTAATATAATAATATCTGAACAACCTTTGTTTAGAACAATTTCAGAGAGAAGACAAAGTCGAAAGGCTTTTGTGGAGAATCCGGTGGAAATCCGGAACTGTTTTACAGCCGTGAAGGGTGAGAAACCCCAGTCGGATGCCGCTTGTTTTCAACTTTCTAATGACCTGCAGGATAGGGGGCAGTAGATACTTGTACATTCGGTAACTGTCTGGCTTGTCCCGCAGATTTTTATTTATCCCAAATGCCGGCAGGATAGTAAATAATCAGCAAATGTATTTAAAAATCGGAGAGATCATTCATGATCAAACTAAAGGATGAGATTAAACGGGTGGAAGCGGTAAAAGGCAATGTTGTTCCTGTCAGCAAACAGTTATATCTGAATTTACTGAAAGAAATCAAATTATTGCGTTTTAAAGCCCATGTGGCAAATGACTGGAATCTTCCTTTGAAAGAAAAAGAAAAAGTGTACAGGGATATCACAGAATTATTGTTTGAGTTCTGGCGTGACCAGAGAAATGGAGCGTACAAAATGGCGGAGAATAAGAATACGGTAAAAGCGGAAACAGCAGTGCCGGAAGTAAAGGTGGGGATTGAAAAGGTAGCTTTGTTTAAGAAGCATCTGGAAGATGCGAAAATCAGCGGGTTCGGTATTCAGGATTTTAAGGATGACGTGCATTCCCAGGCTTTCCGCAGTAACCTTCCTGTAGCCGGACAGAACCTTCCTTTCATGATTTTGTTTGATGACAGTGTTTACACGATCATCCAGGTACAGGTGGCGGCAGCGATTGTAACAAAAGAGAAAAAGGCGACCGTTTGTGAAGAGCTGAATGCGTTGAATGACCAGTACCGTATGCTGAAATACAGTGTGGATGAAGCCGGCAACGTGCTGCTGACCTGCTGCATCCCTGCGGGACTTGATCATTTTGATGCGCCGCTCGTTGTGGCGATCCTGAACCAGATCCAGGGGCATTTAAATGCGGTGTATCCGACAATCATGGAAAAGCTCTGGAAGAAATAAAGAGTGAAAGAGACGTGTATTTTATTTTGGAAAAGAGGTTTACATATGAAAAAGGTTCTTATTTCTATGATGATGGCAGCTGCTTCTCTTGGAATGATGGCGCAGGCTGACGCAGCGTCCGGTTATGTCAATGTGGAGGATGTCCTGTCTTCCACGCCGGCTTTTATGCAGGCAGGGAAGACTGTGGTTTCTGAACAGCAGAAATTACAGAATCAGTTCAATGAACAATCTAAAGATATGTCAGATAAGGATAAACAGGCACTCGGACAGAAACTGAACCAGCAGCTGGCACAAAAGGAAAATGAAGTCATGGCTCCCATCCAGGCAAAATTCCGGGCGGCTGTGGAGAAAGCGGCTAAAGATAAAGGCGTAGATTTGGTCATCAATGCAAGAGACGTTATTTATGGCGGCATCGATCTGACAGATGCTGTAAAAGCAAATATGAAATAATGACAGAACGATAAAAGAGTATCCGGCGAGATTGCTTCCTCGGGATACTCTTTTTGTATTTTTTTAAGAATCAATAACATTGGATGGGGTTAAATAAATCCACAAAAAGTTACAAAATAAAATTGAATATGTAAAAATTCTATGATAGAATTCAATTAGCTAATAATTAAAAAACAAGATAATGGAATCTAATAACGGGGAATCCGGTGAAAAGCCGGAGCTGTCTCGCAGCTGTAAGGGAAGTCGGCCTGCTGTGGCCCTTTCACAGAGGGGCAGGCAGACAATGAACCGAGCCAGGGTGCCGTTTGTATTTCATCATCAAAAGACTCGCGAGGCATGAGCCGGATGGAGGATGGGAAATGTTTTCTCATTTCAGTTTGGCTGTGCCTTTTATGATGAGTGTAATTTTTATGGACGGCAGAGTGCCGGGAAGAAAGGAAGAGGGAACACGATGGGGATTTTTGATTCGGCAGTAGGATATTTTGTCCGCGGAGGCCTGTGTATGTGGCCTTTGCTGTTTTGTTCACTGGCAGTTATATTTCTGGCGGTGGAGCGGTATGTGTATTATCGGCAGGCAATCTCCGACACGAAATTTGTGATGATGTTCTGTAAGGAAATGACGCGGGGAAAAGTTTCCGAAGCGGCAGAACTGGCGGAAGGTGCATCAGGCAGCGCTGCAAAACTGGCAAAGGATATTTTGTCTGAAAAGGACAGTCTTGGTCAATCACTTGAATCTGTTACCTATGAAAAGACGGATCGTTACCTGAATCAGCTGTCGGCCCATCTTGATTATTTAGGGGTTATCATCGGGCTTTCTCCCATGCTTGGGCTTTTAGGGACGATTACCGGAATGATGGGGACTTTTTCTTCCATGACGGGACAGCTGCAGAATACGGCCGGTGTCACCGCCGGATTGGCGGAAGCGCTGATTACGACTATTTTCGGATTGGTGATCGCGATTACAGGTATGCTGGTACATGCTTATTTGAACGCGAGGTATAAAAAGGCGATGCTTGATCTGGATGCGGTGGCAGATGCGCTTATCTCCGGACTGTCCGGGAAGTGAGGGGGCATTATGAGGAGAAGACCGAGGCAGGCGGATAAAATGCCTGAACTGATGATCAGCCCTATGCTTGACCTTATATTCCTGCTGCTTGCATTTTTTATCATCAGCACGATGTACATGACGGAAGTGAGGACAATCTCTATTGCCCTTCCTGACGCGCAAAGCGCTGAAACGGTTTCTAAAAGCAGCAGCCTTGTGACTATCAAAAAAGATGGGAGCTGCTGGCTGGATGATAAAAAAATGTCTTTGGATGTGATTGTGGCGGAAGTAAAGAAAAGAAGCGGATCAGACGCGAATTATTCCGTCGTTATCCGCGGAGAGAAGGAGGCCGCTTACAATGATGTCATCCACGTTCTCGACCGGTTTAAAGCGGCCGGCATCACCAGGTTCGGGCTGGCAGCGGAGCAGGAGGCAGGCGGATGAATGACCGGCAGAGGTATGCGGTTGGTATTGCCGCTGCTGTCCTTATTCATTTATTTGCTGCTGTCATGCTCGGATTGTTCGGCGTGAAATATATGGAAGTTCCGTTTCGTGGGGAAGTATTGCAGGTATCGCTTGATGCGGGCGGCGGAAACCGGGGCGGGGGAGGCAGCAAAGGGAGAAAGGCGCCGGCGGCGAAATCATCTGAAGCAAAAATCAATGATGCTGCTGAACCTGTGGAAATGCCTGATGAAGAAATTAATGAAAAGGCAGCGGAAGAAAAGCCGGAGCCGCAGGACAGGGCGGATAAGAAAGAAACAGCGGACACGGCAGGTATGTCTGCTTCTGATGCCGCGGCAGGAAATGAAGGGATGAATACACAGGGCGACGGCAGCGGCAGCGGCGGGGAAACGGGAGACGGGGACGGCACTGGTACGGGTGACGGCAGCGGAACCGGTACCGGTGAAGGTGACGGCAATGGAAGCGGGCCGGGAGCCGGCGTTCCTATTACGCCGCCGACAGTGATAAATAAAGTGCTTCCTGTCTATCCGCCGTCTGCAAAGATGAAGGAAACGACGGGTATTACTTATGTAACGATTCTGGTCAATGCATCGGGGACGGTGGATTCCGCTTATGTGGCGCAGGGGTCAGGAAGCAGTGTCTTAGATGCGGCGGCGATCGATGCGGCTTATCAATGGACATTTTCTCCTGCACTTGATAAATATGGGGTGCCTGTCCCCTGCCGGATTACATTCCCGGTAGAATTCAGATTGAATTGAGGAAATGCTTTTATACCAATGATTAAGATACCGGCATGTTCCGCTTTACGCGCCTGCCTTGTATGGCAGGGCCGTGAACTGCATTTTATCATGCTTTGCGGTATGTGGATTACGCTTCGGTTTGTTTGGCGCCTGAAAATAAAAAACGATTATTTTTTTAAGGATATACCTATGCTATAATAGGACAAGGTATATCTTTTTATATTTTTCGACGTACCTTATTAAATAATAGAAGGAATTAGGATGTCAGCTATAGAAGAAAAGCTGGAAGTTGTGAAAAAGCGGATAGCGGCTGCGAAGGCCCGTTCTCCTTACAGGCAGGACGTGACTCTTGTGGCGGTGACGAAGTTTCATCCATTGGAAGATATGGAGGAGGTTCTCCGACTTGGCGTGAAAGAGGTGGGAGAAAACCGTGTGCAGGAATTGGAAGACAAACGGAGCCGTTTGAAAATGCCTGTTGTCTGGAACCTGCAGGGACATCTTCAAAAAAATAAAGTGAAAAAGGCGGTGGCGGCGGCTGATTTGATCCAGTCCGTAGATTCCGTGGAAATCATGGAAGAGATAGATAAACGGGCAGGGCAGGCCGGCAAAGTGCAGGATGTGCTTCTGGAATTTAATATTTCCGGAGAAACAAGCAAGTACGGCCTGCCGCCGGAAAGTCTGGACGAAGCTGCAGCGAAGGCGGGAATGCTCCCGCATATCCGTGTAAAGGGTCTGATGTGCATGGCGCCTATGGTGGAGGATGTGGAAATGACACGTCCTGTATTCCGCAGGGCTCATGAAATGTGGGAAGTACTGAAAACATATTTTCCCAAAGGACAGGTTTCTGTTTTATCCATGGGGATGACCCGGGATTTTGAAACGGCAATAGAAGAGGGCGCTACGATGGTACGCGTCGGCACCGCCATTTTTGGCGAGCGGAATTATGCAAATGGGAAAGGAGAAACAAAATGAGCTTACTGGATAAATTTAAGGAACAGTTTACAGATCGTGATGATGAATACGAGGATGAAGAATACGAAGAAGAGGGGACGTCGATAGATACGGCGCAGCCTGTTCCTCCCCGTCCGGCAGCAGGCCGTGCGGCAGTAGCGACCCGCCAGGCGAAACCGTATACCATGGTGGTCGTGAATCCGAAAGACTATCAGGATGCCGAAAAAATTGGGAATCATCTGAAGGCTGCCCGTCCGGTCGTAATGAATATGGAAAAGACTGATGCCGATGAAGCACAGCGTATCGTGGATTTTATTCAGGGTGTGATGTATGCTTTGGACGGGCGCATTGACCAGGTTTCTGAAAATATTTATCTCTGCGCGCCAAATAATATGAGCGTGTCCCGTGAGAATTTTGCGGCATTTCCGGAAGCGGAAGCTCCCGCATGGGATTCGCAGGCCCCTAAGGCATAATGTCATTTTTTTCGAAGATCTCCGAGCTGTTTTATGATCTTTTTGTTACGGAGCCGGAGGAAGAAGAGTATATAGATTCTGCGGGAGAAGACGGTAAAGAGGCGGGTCCCCGTATGGCAGGCGCGCTGCCTGCGAGGGCTGTCCGTCCGTTGGATGCTGTCATCTTCGTTCCCCGTGCTTATAGTGATGCCCGCCGTGTGGTGGATGCCATGGAAAAAGGACTTGTAGTTCTTGTGGTTCTTGGCAGCAATGTGGATGATGAAACGGCGAGCCGCTTTGTGGATTTCATGAGCGGTGCCGTTTATCTCGGCAAGGGAGAAGTAGAACTTCTGAACGGGCAGGTGCTTTTGTGCGCGCCATCGGCGGTGCATATTGAGATGGACAGCCTGCCCCGCCTTACGGGGATTCCTTTGTGGAGAGGTCCGGGCGTATGAAAAAGATTATGATGATCGGCTGCGGTGCTATGGGCGGCGCCATACTTTCAGGATGCCTTTCCAAAGGCCTCTGGACGAAAGAAGAAGTATACATTAAAGCAAGCACGGAAAAGTCAACGGTGGAAAAGGCAGAGCGATATGGCGTATCTGCAGCTTCTCTGAAAGATATCGGAGAAGCGGATTTTGTCCTTTTGGCAGTAAAGCCCGACATTATCCCTTTTGTTTTGGAAGAAATAAATCCGTACCGCCCGAGGCGGGTGATTTCTGTTGCGGCGGCGGTGACAGCAGCGACCTTGGAAGCCGGCCTTCCCGAAAAGACGCCGGTAATCCGTGTCATGCCGAATACTCCCGCTTCGGTCGGGGAGGGTATGACAGCTATTACAGCAGGGCGGTACGCTGACGAGGATTTTATCGAAACGGCAAAAGAAATATTTTCCGCCCTGGGGAAAGCGGCAGTGGTTTCCGAACGCCAGCTTGACGAGATGGGCGCTTTATCAGGAGCGGGACCGGGATACGTTTTCGTGATTATTGATGCATTGGCAGATGCCGGAGTGCGCGCGGGACTTCCGCGGAAGCTGGCAGTTGAAGCGGCGGCGCAGACTTTGTATGGCGCCGCCAAAATGGTGCTGGAAACAGGAAAACATCCCGCCGAACTCCGTGACGGGGTGACAAGTCCCGGCGGTACGACGATTGCAGGCATCCATGCCATGGAAGCGCGCGGCATCCGTGCTGCTCTCATGGACGCCGTCATGGCGGCTCTTGCGAAATCTGATGAAATGGGCAGAAAATAATGAAAGACAGAGAAAAAATTCTCCGCTACTTTTCCGCAACCGGAGAAGAAGCGAAAGATATGGCGATCCGTCTGCTGGATATTGCTGATTCCGTGGACAGAGGCCGGCCATTTGCCGTCGGCCCCTTTATGTCTCCTTTTGCGGCGCAGGTCGGACAGACGATTGCGGCTCACATGAAAACGGTGGCGGTGAAAACTTCCGGCGGATATCATGAAGCGGAACGGATCCGTGTCGCATTTGCCCGTAATGACTATGACGGTCCCGTGGATTTCGGGCTGACCGCATTGAAAGTGACCTGGGATGACCGATACAGGCTCATCGGCCACCGTGATGTACTGGGTTCGCTCATGGGACTGGGCATCGACAGAGCGGTTCTGGGTGATATCCTCATGCAGGGGGCGGGGTGCCAGATTGTGGCAGACAGTTCCATGGCGGAATGGATTAAGCGGAATTTCCTGAAAGTCGCCATGGTGTCTGTGCAGATAGAAGAAATATCTCTGGAAGAATTAGAGCCGCCTAAAAAGGCGGCCAGAGAGGTGCGGGCCACGGTCGCTTCGCTTCGGCTTGATGCGGTCGGCGCGGCAGGATTTGGCATTTCCCGCAGCAAAATGGTACAATGCGTAGAGAGCGGTCGGACGGAAATTAACTGGCAGCCTGTGAAAAGCGCGTCGCAAACCGTAAAAGCAGGAGATGTTATTTCCATCCGCGGAAAAGGACGGGTTGAAATCAGGGAAGTCACGGGGATGAGCCGGAAAGGCCGGACAGGGCTTCTGATTGACCGTTATAAATAAGAAATGAAACCGTTGATATGAAACAGGAGGATTATTTATGATTACACCGATGGATATCCATAATAAAACGTTTTCCCGCGGACTGCGGGGGTACAGCCAGGAAGAAGTGGACGCATTCCTGCAGGAGCTGGCAAGTGACTATGAACGTATTTATCGCGAACATCGTGAGATGGAAGAGGAGATGGATACAGTCAAGACGAAACTCCGCAATTATGAAAAGATGGAATCTACTATGTCCTCCACTTTGGTCATGGCACAGGAAACTGCTGAAAATGTGAAGAGAAACGCACAGAAAGAGGCGGAGCTGGCAGTTCGGGAAGCGCAGAATGAAGCCCATCAAATTATTTCCGATGCGGAAGCGGCCCGCCGTAAACTGAATACCGATCTGCTCAAAACGGAAGGCGATGTCAAGGTCTATATTGAAAAGATTCTGGCCGATTTCAAGTCGGCGATGGCTCTCATCGAATCCGCAAAGAATACGCCGGAGCCGCAGATTGTAAAAGCGCCGGAAGGACAGGACGAGGAAATGGAACTGCCCATCGAAGCGCTGGATGACCGTTCTGCCGATCTCTTTGAAGGAGAAGTAAAAGCTGATACAGCAGAAGCGGAAACTGATGAAGCGGAAGATGAAACACAGCAGGCTGTATCTGAAATATAATAAGGAATAAAAAGGAAGCGGTTCTTACAGGACTGTTTCTTTTTTTCAGGAAATATAAAGCAGCTCTGATAACATGGCTTTTGTTATTAATCGGACAGATTTCTTTTTATGTAAAAACGCTGTCTCTCCTGATGGGGAAACAGCGTTTTGCATTTACTGCTTTTTATTCTTTTTTAGAAGGCAGGCTGCTGTGCAAACAGCTGCCGCTGTTCCTGCCGCAAAGAGGGCGGCCCGTCCCCACTTGCGGACGTTGTCGAAACGGACCGCCGTTTTTACCTTATCCAGGGCAGTGACGGGACGCCTTGCGGAAACGGTCACGCATCCCAGTTTTGTATCAATTTCAATGTTTGTGAAACCAGCTTTGGTAAGAATAGTAGAAAGCTCTTCCGTTTTGTAGAGAGTCATGCCTTTGATGATTTTCGGGTACAGATTGTCGAGAAATCCATAGCCGTCCGCTTCATTTACGATGAGGAAGGTGCCGCCCGGCTTCAGCACCCTTTTGATTTCTTTCAGTGTGTTTGGCAGATTGGGCCAGAAGTATATTGTTTCAAAGGCGGTGATGACATCGAAATGATTTGCGCCGAAAGGAAGGAGTTCGGCGCTTCCTTCATAAACGGAACACCGTCCTTCCGCAATGGCATCGCGGTTGCGCATAAAAGAATAACTCACGCAGTCCGGTGAAAGGTCGATTCCTGCCACATGACCGCGGGGAACTTTCTTTAAAAAGCGGGACAGGTTGATGCCGCCTCCGCAGCCGATGTCGAGGATTTTTTCATTACCGGCAAGATCCAGATGGGAAATCCCCCAGAGGGACACGGGAGTATGGAAAATATTCATAGAGGCAATCAGCAGTTTTCCGGCGGCGCCCTGCGGGTTCGCAAAAGCGGGAAGTTTTTCGGAAAAGTTCATTGTGGCGCTCCTTTCTTAAAACAGGAAATGATATATCTTTATTATAAGTGATTTTTCCGCCGGATAACAGGGAAGGGACGTAATTCTGCATAAAGTGAATAATGGCACCAACGGAAAAACAAAAATGCAGTCAAAATCATCCTGAATTGATTTGGGGAAAAG